>Ga0255778_10001628_pt1 | contig 20118 bp, 19 predicted proteins | sample 071ome_31_FD_179976 | JGI IMG/M metagenome (GOLD analysis project Ga0255778, IMG submission 179976) | Coastal salt marsh microbial communities from the Groves Creek Marsh, Skidaway Island, Georgia - 071405CT metaG (version 2) | ecosystem: Environmental > Aquatic > Marine > Intertidal zone >...
TTGGGTCGATTATGGTGATGCGGATGCTGCATGGCGCGCTCATGGCGGCGAGGTAGCCATGAAAATTAGTGGCCTGGCAACTTGCGCCAAGCCCACTACTTGGGCGGTGCAGCCCGCAGGCGAGGAAGCGCCCGCGGCGCCGGTCAAGCCGCTGTACATAAGGGTGTGTAACCTCAAGGAAGGCAATACCATGAAGAATGCTATGGCCTACCGAAAGGCAGTCAATGCTGCTCAAAATGCTCAAATAGAAGGGACTGTTGGCAGCTATGTGTTTACGCCGGGCTTTGGTTTTTCCGGTTTCGACTATGCCGCCATGGTGACAGGTGTACCTGAAGACATGATGCAGGTGTTGGACAACACCCGTAATGGGTCTACATCGTCGGCGTTGCAGGACGCAGGCTTGAGCGAGCCCGCAACCTGTGTGGTCGATCTACACCGTTCATTGATGATGGTTAACTAGTCTTTCTGAAACCAAAAAGCCCCTGTTACGACAGGGGCTCAACAATCAAATACTGTACGGTTGTCTCGCCCACATTGATAACGGTATGGCATTCGATACCATCGCTGTAAAAATCGCTGCCCGTTTGTAACTCGACAGTTCGTGTGCCGTTACCGTCAGTAATTTTCATGGTCCCTCCCGAGAGCGCATAGCCATAATGCGTTGCGTGAAAGTGTCGTTCATGCCCAACTCCTGGCGCGAAGGTGCATCGTAGTACCCGCATGTCGATGGACTTATGCAGTTGTTCGCAAACCTTCTTCTCTTGCCAGCCAGCAGCTAAGGGATCGGGTAGCGACTCTGCGTGTACGCTCTTCCCATGGGAAGCCGCGAAAATGATGATAAAAAGGGGGTAGACGAGCACGCGTAGGGCGGGTTGATAAGAGTAGGGGTACATCATTGATTTTTTTCGAGCTTCTTAATCTCTCGTTGCAGTATGCCGATTGCGATGGTGGCACAGACAACAATGAGTGGAAGGCTGACGCTTGCGTCGTTTGAAATGGCGGTGGCCAAAACGGCCGCTGCCCACAGAATGGATTGAGACAAGATAAGATTTTTCATAAACACCCCATAAAGTATCAAATCCATCATACGCTACCTATCAACTTGCCGTCTTTTGCACGGCGATGGTGTAGAGGGTTCTGTGGGCGTTCAGTAGGGTAACGGTATCAATCAGGAAATGGGAGGCAACATGCGTTTTATAATAGCTCTGGTTGTGCTTGGGATGTGGACGCCGTGGCTTGTCAGTTCGGAGGAAGCGACAGAAGCAGAAAGCATTACTGAAAAAGTTAGCTTTAAGGTATCGATACAACGTGGCGCCTTCAACGCCAAATTTAAATTTTTCGACGCCAGTGTGGGTGGTCTGGGCTACGTTGACTTGCCAGGCGCTAAGCATTACCTGGGAGCCTCTTTGCTTCCGATGCTGGGAGCACGAAATCGTTTACAGCTGGCAACCCGATTCATGTATTTATGTTCAGACCCAAGGATACATTTGGTTTGAATGCAGGTGGCGGCGATGCGGAAATTAGGCGGCGGTCCCTGCAAGTTGTTCTGAATGGGGATGCCGCGCTGCGTATTACGGGCTTCGAAGATTCGGTCCCACTTTGGGAGACTTCAGGCGATATCGATGTTGAGCCAGCGAGCGCCTGTCTCGAAGAGTAAGTGACCGCTAGCAGCCCTTGGCCTATCGATCTGGCAGCGCCCCGTTTAGTAACGTTGAGTAATAATAGACGACCCTTCATTCCATAGAAGTCTTTGCGCCCTCTTCGCTATGGGCGTAGCGTGAATAAGGCGAAGTGAGGGAAAAAATGACTCAATTGGGGACGGCAGCAGTGTCTACCACCTAAGCCTGCTCCCCGCTTCGCGATTTAAAACGTCTGCATCATCCGAACTGTAATTGGCCCTTTTGATAAGCCTTGGTGTCTTGGTGCATGTAGCCTATCTGTAGCTTTAAGTTGTCGCTGATGCTGTACCCAACTGCACCATAAAATCGGTTGCGGTCATAAGTATCGACTGGCTTATCTAGCCCGATATCGTGTTCCCCGTTGAGGAAAATTTCGTTGTAGTTGGACAAGTACCACGCGCCCTTGTCGAGTGTTGTTTTGTTGACAGGAATATCGATAAATAACCCATAGCGAAAACGCGTTCGAAAATCTTGATAATCAACCCACCGCTGCTCGTAACGTAATCGATGTCGTACATAGACACGCTCACCAAGCCGGTGCGGGAAAAGCGCTTCCTGATAGACACGATCCTCTCGTAGAGTTCTCGACGAACTACCAAAAGTTCCCGAAGTTATGTTGGCATACCCTAGGGTGTACTTTCCCGGTAGCGACTCGGGCCTGTAAGTGATCCCGCTGCGGATAAGCAGCTGTTCGAGATCCCCGATGGTGTCCCAGTTTCGATACTGGATGTCTCCCTGGGCGCCCCACCGGCTGCCTGAACGGTTGTAGTTAAAAGCGTAGAAGTACCATGCGCCGAGTTGGTCCTCATCAATGGTCTGCGCTTGCGTGGTGCCTGGGAGCAAGAGAAGTCCGGTCAATGATGAGCAAACGAGACGCACTAAAACAGACAGTTTCATGGGTTTATCCAGTCTTGATCACTTGGTGGGTGAGTGAAATTTTTGAGACAGCGAAGTTTAACTAACATCGTTTATTACGAAAGGCAGCCAGCTCCGTTGCTGGCCTTAATTAGCATTTTGATCAAGAACCGATGCTCTGTCGAATAATTCGATTCACATGGATTTTGACCCACACCGGCCCGAAATCTGGGGAGAAAACCTGCTGGGTTCGGTGGTAAGTTGCCGCCACGTTTCGTCAGGATCACTCGGCGAACCAAAAGAGTTGTCGTCAAAAGCTAAGGCTGGCAGCCAAACATGGGTTGTCTCCCGGGGCTCGTGGTTTATGATCGGATCTGCATTCAGATAAGCGTAGCCTTTGGAGGCACCATGTCAGGTCAAATACACCCGTTGGCACCTCATGAATTGCCCGGTTTTATTGGGGCAGCCGACGGCAGCGATCCCCTCTACACCGCAGTCGTTTTTATAGTCTTGGCAATGGTCCTAGGCATTGGAGTCTTGTATTTAAAGCTACACGCTATCCCCGAGCAGCTGGCCCACAAGCATGGAAATACCCAGTCGCAGCTGATTATGGCACTGGCGCTACTGGCGCTGTTCACGCACAACAATATTTTTTGGGTGGCGGCACTTATCCTGGCGCTGTTGAAATTCCCCGATGTGGTCACTCCCCTCAACGACATTTCTTCGGCACTCTCGAAAATGACGCAAGTGGGTGAGAAGCCTATGGAATCCATAGCGCCTCAGATGGATGATGATCAGCGCGAAAGAGAGGAGGGCTAAGCCATGTTAGAGCTTATTCTATGTTCGCTGGTTACTGTACTGCCCGACTACCTCTACCGTCGTAAGGTACAAGGGCTTCGGTGGGGCGTTGAAATCACCTTCTTCACGATGTGGTATGAGCTTCGTTGGGGTATTACCGCCTGCCTGATTCTCACCATCTCACTCATCACGTTGGTGTTTTACTACCACCCCTCAACAACCAATGCGGCACCTTTTTTCCGAACCATCCCCCTGCTTCCCGAGGGCGGAGGCCGAGTCGAAGAAGTGTTTGTGAAAAACGGTGCACAGGTCGAAGCGGGGGATGCAATCTTTAGTTTGCTCGATAATTCGCAGTTGGCCGCAGTGAACGTGGCGCGTAGCAAGCTACAGCAGGCTGAAACCGCATTTGTCCAAGCTGAGGCACAGCTAGAGGCGGCAAACGCAACGCTTGTTCAGGCCCAAAGCGCGCTCAACCAGGCTGAAAATGAACTAGAGAAGAAGCGTGCTGTTTCGAGTCGCGGTCAGCAGCTGGTTAGCCAAATCGAAATTGAACGATTAGAGAACACGGTAGCCCAGCGTCGCGGTGCCGTACAGGCAGCCGAGGCTAATATCAAATCGGTCAACGCCCAAATTGACACCGTGTTGCCCGCACAACGTGAAAGTGCGCAGAGTGCCTTAGAGCAAGCCGAAGTAGAGCTAGGTAAAACCGTTATTTATGCCGGGGTTGATGGCATGGTTTCGCAGTTTTTCCTCGAACGCGGTGATTACGTGAACCCAATTCTGCGTCCTGCGGGGGTCTTAATTCCCTCGGACGGCCCCGAGTCGGGACGCTATCAAATTGCCGCTGGTTTTACGCAGTTGGCAACCCCGGTAATAAAAGTGGGAACACTCGCCGAGGTGGTTTGCTTGTCAAACCCGTTTAGCGTCATTCCGATGGTAGTAACCCGCGTTCAGCCAGTGGTTGCGGCGGGCCAGATCAAGCCTACCGACGTGTTGCTGGACACCCAGCAACGGGCGAGGCCAGGGACACTGACGGTGGCGATGGAGCCGTTGTACGAAGGGGGCATGTCAAACGTGATGCCGGGTAGTAAGTGCATTGCCAATGCCTACACCAGTAACCACGAACTGCTCGCGTCGGGTGATCTTGGATTTGGTGAGACCTTATTCCTTCACATGGTAGATGCGGTGGGTACTATCCACGCGATTATTCTTCGAATTCAGGCGCTGGTCATGCCCGTACAGATGCTGGTCTTTGCTGGCCACTAAAATTCCCATCCCCGACGTCTGGCGAATCGAGAACCGTCAGGCGTTACTCCCTGTTGTGAGTCGCCTATCCTTCTTTTCGTGCTAGGCTCGGACAGCAATCGTCGGCCGTCAGGCCCGCGATGATCGCAGATTAGGGAATCTCAATATGGCAACTGACGTTACCAGCACTAGCACGGGCCATTTGGCGGGCTACGGTACGCCTCTCTACCGCAACTATGTCTTACTGTTGTTGATGGCGGTTTATACCCTGAATTTTATTGACCGCACTCTGATAGCGGTTGTCGCACAACCCATTATTGAATCTTTTCAATTGACAGATGCGCAGTGGGGACTTCTTTACGGCCCCCCGTTCGCTATTTTTTACGCTGTGATGGGGTTGCCAATTGCGCTCTGGGCGGACCGGTCCAACCGCGTTCAAATCATAGCCCTGTGCATTGTCTTATGGTCCGTGATGACAGCACTTTGTGGGGTTGCCGCGGGTTTTGTTACCTTGTTGCTGTTCCGAATTGGCGTGGCCGTTGGCGAGGCGGGCTGTACCCCACCGGCAAATTCGCTTATTGGTGATTATTTCATTGCGCGAAAGCGCGCGACTGCCCTCGGCGTCTACTCGATGGGCGTTACCCTCGGCAGCGTGTTGGCGAACTTATTTGGCGGCCCCATCGCGCAAATGCAGGGCGCTGACGTGGGCCAGTGGTTACAGGGTGTCGGGCTTGGGTGGCTTTTTGGTGACTTGAATTGGGGTTTAGTAGAAGGCTGGCGAGTCGCTTTCGTGGTGGTTGGCCTGCCCGGCGTGCTGGTCGCGCTGTTGGTTTGGCTGACTATTAAGGAGCCCCCACGAGGCTATTCCGATCCACCCGGCGCAGTAGATCATCACGCAGCTCGCGGCTGGACTGAAACCTTCGCTGAACTGAGAGGCAAACCATCTTTCTGGTGGATGGCAATCGCCGCATCCCTTGTTGCCTTTGTCGGCTACGGGCTTATCAGCTTTCAGGCCCCTTTTCTGCAGCGGGAGCATGGCTTGAGCGTTCGCGACGCGGCGATTAGCTTCGGCGCGCCGCTCTCGTTGCTGGCCGCGGCGGGCACCTTTTTTGGCGGCTACATCACGGAGCGTCTGACCCAGCGTATTCCAACGGCGATGGCCATTGTCCCTGCGGTCGGTTTATTGCTGGCGGTGCCTGCTTATGTTGCTGCCTTCTTTGTCGACGATTTGTTTTGGGTGTTTGTCCTCTGGGGCATTGGTGCGGTGTTGCACTACAGCTATCTCGGCGCTCAGTACAACATAGGGCAGGGGGTTGTAAGCAATCGCTCTCGGGCAACTGCGATCGCAGTGCTATTGATTCTGGTGTCGCTCATAGGCAACGGTATTGGACCTTACTTTGTCGGCTTCATGAGTGATTTTTTTATGCAGCAGGAGTTACTCAAGCTTGATCCCAGCACCGTCCTGTCGCCTGAGCTCTGCAAATCGGCAGACTATGCGCGATCCGCAATCGAGCAGCAGCTATGTCGGGAAGGAAATTCAACGGGACTTAAACTGTCGATGGCGGCGACGGCAAGTATCTTTGTTTTTGCCGCCGCCTGTTTTTTGATGTGCGCTCGCACTTTACAGCGAGATTTTGTCGCCGAACTTGGCGTCAGTACAGGTACAGGCGGATGACTCAGGCATTCATCCCCTCATGGGGTCAAATCCCTGATATAGCCTAGTACTGTCCGATAATGCGTCGTAGGAGTGCCGGTTGCTCTAAGTTGCGCTACCGCTTCCTCGGAGACATCGCCGTAGAGTTCTATTGTGAAGCTATCAAGGAGAGGCGAGACTTCCTCTAGGTAGGCAATGAGATCGGGATTTTCAAGGTGGAAGATTAGCGCGGCACTATCTGCATAAACTTCAGTCCAAACAAAACCCCGTGGGTCTGAGGGATCACTGTCAAAGGTGTGTAAAAGCATTCCTGGTTCTGATGCTTCAACCCGTTCATCGGCATGCCTTGAGAGGTCCACGACTTTATCAGCCTGATCCTCTATCGCATGGAGTCGAGCAATAAGCACGAAAGGTTTGTTGCCCGAGATAGTCTCAGGGTTGTTTTTTTGTTGGGCGCTGACAGACGAGGTGACAAGACTTAAAAGGACAGTGCTTAGAAGAATGTGAAGCAGCTTCATCTGGATTTCCCTCATTTTTTTGTGTCCTCACTGTAACTCAAAAGCATTTACAACTGCACTTTCCTGGTTGGATAAGCTGATAGTGGTCACGGCGCATTGATTTACCAAAGACAATATAGCGAGGTGACGTTACTTATTTGGGTGGAAATAGTCTGAGTAAAAAAAGGTGGTGCAACGATGAAATCCCACAGCTTTCTGCGAGTAGATCGCGAAGTGCGATCATAAAGATATGGCTAGCAAAAGCCCGGCGGTTGCCGGGCTCCGTCAAGGTTTCTGCGCTACGATTCTGCGGTGTATATCACGCGTGAATCGAAAACATAGGGGCCGTCGCAAGTGGAAAACTCTTCGGCCGTGGCGGCATGGGCCGCCGCGTTATAAGCCTCCCAGCCGGCGTCCCGTTCTTCATCGCTGCTCCAGCCGTTAAACCACATGTAATCGTAGCTATCCTCACCCGATTGATCAAAGAGAGGCGCCATCGTGGCAGCCCAATAGCCTGAGACGCCGTTAGCGGTTTCATAGTCATCCATAAACGCGTTATGCGCCTCGACAAAGGCGGCTAGGTCTTCAGCGTCATAGCCCTCATTGTAAGAGCAGAACATGTATTCACTGATGCCCATGCCGGAGGCATTTGGGGCGCCGGGTTGCCTAACGGGGGTGGGTGCGAAACCAAATGCATTTTCCCCGCTATAGGTAAAGATCCCGGCGCTGTCCTCAAGCCACTTGGGTTCATAGTTTTCAGCCCAGCTGGACCAGGCACCATCCCGTGCTTCCTGGCTCGGCCACATCATCACCCAAAGAAAATCAAAGCGCTCGTCCTCGAACCGCGGTGTATTGACCGCAGCCATCATCAGGCCCCAGCCGGCTTCCGCAGCATAACCAGCCCACTGATCGGTGAGATTGTTGAGTGCGGCTTCAGAAAAATTGTCTCCGGCCTGATGCCACACATACTCAACCATAAATGGCACGGGCATATCCGCCGGTTCGGCTGTATCTGCCATGACCGATGCTGCTGCCTCCGGGGCTGACTCGGTCGTTACTGCCGGTTGCTCGCCCCCGCACGCCGACAGCGCGCCAACCGTTAACAAGAGTATCCATTTTTTCATTGTTCTGTTTCCTTATCGTTATTGTGTTTCTTATTGGTGTTTATGAATGGGGTGGCGCTGCCTTAACTTATGACGGACGACGCCACGTCATCCCAATTCCCTGCGCCACTGTAGACCATTGTTGCCGTATTTTCATGGTGGGAGTCCTCACTTTTATATTGAGGGTGGTTGCGCTTTGCGAGCGAGGGTGCAATCAAATGCACTAATTCGCGCCAAAAATCCCAGAATGTCGTACTTTGATAGCTAAACTTATTGATTTCGCGCTACTCATGGCCTACACCTCAATAAATATAGTCGTTTGCCCACACACTACGACTGAAATACTAGGCATGGCTTACCGAGGGCGCGCTGGAAGAGGGTGCGTCAAGAACACAAAAGAGATGGGCCGAAACAGGGGAACCAGTTATGGCGCTGGAACACATTAGTACAGCTGCTCTGGCAGGAGCGCCCGAGATTGTGGGTGACATGGCCTACGCGCAATTTTTTCGCGAGGAGGTGGAGTCCAGTCAGCAACCCGAATATCTGCCATTTCCAGTTCTCACAGCACAACAAGTCGCCGCGTTGCTCGATCCGCTTTGTGAACAAGGGGCTGCCGGTATGGTGGCTCTGGCGGAACGACAGAAGGAGCGGTGCGGCGGTGATTTATTGCCCATACTGAAGGGGTGCCCAACCGTGGGGGCCGCTCTTACCGCGCTACTCAGATTCATGCCTGTTCATGCGGCGCCGGTCCATTGGCAGCCTCGCCGTCAGGGTGACTCCCTGATGCTTTGCAACTGGATCGAACCGCTCCCCGGCTTGAGCATTGAGCAGCGAGAACGCATGAGCTTTCTCTCGACGCTACAGATAATTGCTGGTTTTGGGGAGGCTGTGGGCAACGCGCTGGTGTGTAGTGCTATTCATAGACGGCCATCCGCGGCCGGGCTCCACTGGCCCGACCAGTACAGGGGAATTCCTATTCAGTCAGATTGTGTCGAGGATGCCATCCTGATCGATGTAAAATCTCTGGCTTTGCCGAATCCAAACTTTCATGGCGCCGGTACTGCAGAGGAAGAAGGGTTTCTTGAAGCGTTGCGCGACGCCCATCCGTCGGAGCAGGCCGCGCGGTTCAGGCAGCAGGTGAAAGGGTGGATTCGGGCGGCACTGCCCGTGGGTAACTGCCGACTTGAATTGTTAGCTGCGCGGTTGAATTGCGACAAAAGAACCTTGCAAAGACGTTTGGATAAACAAGTAGGCCTGCAGTTTTCCGGATTGGTCAACGAGTCCCGCGACGAATTAATTTTTCCAATGCTGGACAGCCGGGTATTTCCGATTAAAGTGATTGCGTCCCATGCGGGATTCTCCAATGCAGGTAATTTCTCGCGTTATTTTAGCGGGCGCTTTGGCTGCTCTCCCATGGAGTGGCAAGAGGCTGGATTAAAAAGGTAGGGGCCAGAGCGATTCTGGATAACTACTAACGCTACCTAGCTACTGCCAGGTGCGCTCCACCTGTTCCTGAGTCAAAACCCGCGCAACCGACCCGTCTTCATTGAGTTGTTCTACGAGCCTGCCGTCGTCCGTCTTTAAGTGGAATAACACGATGGCTCCGTCGGGCCCCGCAAATTCTCGATGGATATCCGGTCCTTCGTTGTGTGCGTAGTCGCCGGGACGTCGGACGTGACTGCGGACGACTTCATCATTTTCATACGTAATAACGTGCAACTCGCCGCTTATCACGAGGGAGGTGGTAGCACACAGGTGACGATGGAAGTGACAGAATGCATTGGGCTCCCAACGATAAAGAATATCCAGGGTTCCATCGGGTCTTGATCCGAGCAATGCGCCGGAATAATCAATGTGCTCCTTGGCGTTGGAGGTGTCCACCACTCTCTTCCAGCTTAGCTGGTCGGCATTAACAATCGTGTCCATCGTGTTGTCTCGCTAAATCAGGGGCTTATCCGTCGCCACCACGTCAGGGGACGCTAGTCAGTGTAAGTGTAGGATTTTTGTCGCTGCCCGACAGAATTTGAGAGTAAGTTGACATCTTTTGAGATGTTCCAATGACGACACCGAGCAACCCTCGCAAAAGGCAGGGTTCACAGGGACTAGAGCGAGGTGAGAGAGGACCTGTTGAAAGAGACTCTTGAAAAAGGGCGGGTTGAAAAACGGCGGGTTGAAAAAGGGTGGGTTGAAAGAGGGCTGCTTAAAAGAGGGCGGGTTAAAAGAGCGCTGGTTGGCGCTAAGAGGCCTGACCGGTGGTAGGATTCTGGAAATTAACTGCTCGGCGGTATTAACGGAGGCGGCGATGGGTTTTTTTGCGTGGCATCGGCAGCAAGTCACTACTTGGCAGAACCGATTGCACTTAGACAGCTATCAGCTGCTCTGGATAGCTTTTTTCAAGGGATTGATTCTGGGCGGATTGATCATCGCGTGGTGGCTCTGACGCGCTATGACTGCTTAAAGACTAGTTATTTAGAATGGCCGGTGCCGGCGTGATGAACGGTCCATCAATACAAATCCGTCGTCCATCGGGGGAGGCACAGGCACCGCAAATGCCGACACCACACTTTGTCTGATAGTCGATTGCGCTGTAAATCTGATTTTCCAGCCCCGCGGCTTTTTGCACTGCCTCTGCCGCGTGAATCATCGGAGCGGGCCCGCAATTGTAAAACCATACCGACGCACGCTCTTGATCGCTCAGCGTATCAAGATAAGAGGCCAACGCCTCGGTCACTCGGCCGTGGATACCGGCGCTGCCATCGTCTGTCGCAACGGTGACGGTGGCTATTTTTTCGCACTCCTCAACAAAGTACAGCCGGTCAGCTGAGCGCGCCCCAGCAAATATATGCGCCGGGCTTTGATCCGAGCCAAAATCCCGCGCAATCTGGTAAACCGCGGCCAGCCCGGTACCGCCTGCAACACAAACAATATGGGCGTCCTCCGGGGGTTGGACCGGTGTACCGTAGGGGCCGCGCACATAAATCTCAGTGCCCGGTGTTAATTCATAGCAGGCGTGGGTGAACTGCCCCACGTCGATCACCGCAAATCGCAGGGGGCTGTCTGTCAGGCAGGAAAAGGGTTTTTCTCCTACGCCGGGAATCCAGAGAAAAACGTACTCGCCAGGCTGTATGTTCACAGACTCGGCGCAGGTGATGATGGTGATGTCCTCGCACACCGGTTCATTAGTCACCACCGTGACCGGGCGAAATTCCATCGAGAGATCGTAGCGGATATGGGTTTCGGCTAAGCCGGTCCCTCGACCAAGGTCATCCTCCAGAGCGTCGAAGTAGCGAGCAATATCGGCGGTGTCCATACCGCTGAGCGCCGAGCCTATGCCCACAATGCTGGCGCCATTATGGAAGGCCGCTTGCACGTCGGCGGCACTGGAGAGGCCGCCGCAGCCGATAATCGGTTTATCGGTGATGCTGCGGAGTTCCCGGATAGCTTTCATCGCCGTAGGCATGACACCTTTTCCCGACATACCGCCTACGCTGTTGGACAGTACAGGCGCGCCGTGACTTTCGGTGTAGCCGGGGCCGACGGTATTGATGGCGCAAAGTCCGTCTGCGCCCGCGCGCAAAGCCGCCTCACCGATCACGGCAATGTTAGCTACATTGGGCGTCAGCTTGGGAATCACAGGCAACGCGACGGCTTGTTTCACCGCAGAGACGATTTCGTAAACCATATCGGGATCCTGACCTATCGCCATACCGTAGCCCGCTGCGTGGGGGCAGGAGAGGTTCAGTTCGAATCCATCGGCGACAGGTTCAAGCAAGCGGGCGACTTCGACAAACTCCTCTGTGCTACCTCCGAAAATCGACACCAACAGAAATCGATCGTCGGGTACTTGCACTTGCCGTAGGGCTTCGAGGGATGCTTTGGCGCCGGGGTTTGTCAGCCCCACTGCGTTGACAAAACAGCCCGGCGCGAACTGGCTGTAAACCGGCTCGCGATAGCCCGCTCGGGCTTCCAAGCCGATACTTTTGGTCGTAATCACGCCGACCGCGGGCATATCGCGCAGGAAGCGCTGAATGATGCTGGGTGCAGTGGTGACAATGCCTGAGGGAATGGTGAATCGGCCGCTCAGGTGCTTGCCGAGAAATTCGTACGACACGGGAAAATCCTTGGAAATTTGGCCGATTATACGGGTCTTGTCTCAGGTGCCACAAAAAGTGCGGAGAATTTCTTCATCTTTTTTAGGGCCTGCCGCCCACTGCAGATCCTCGGCATCCCAGGAATAGGGGGTTTGCCACCTCTTGTGCAATGTTGATAGTAATGACGTGTCGCCCGTTTCTGTCTGTTTGATCGCCCGGGCGACCAGATGGTTGCGTGGAATGACCACGGGATTGGTTCGCTCCATACGCGTTGTGACCTCCGCAGCATTAGATCGCCGGGCTTGCCAGTCTTCTTTCCAGGTTTCAAGCGCTGACGAGGGCTGAAAAAGAGCGGGCAGGGGTGTTTGGTCTAGGCGACCGGTCGCGGTTTCGGTCAGCCAGCGAAACGCCAGCGTGAAGTCGTGTCGGTTGCCCTCGAGGACGCGGAAGAAATCATCTAACAAGGATTGCTCATTGGCCGCGACCGCCGGCAGGCCGAATTTTGCGGCCAGAAGGCCCGCGTAAACATCGGCAAAGTGTTGAGGAAAGGCATCCACAACCTGCTGTGCGAAGGCGAGGGCCTTTTCTTCATCGTCGTCGAGCAGTGGCAGCAGGCATTGGGCGAGCACGCTGAGATTCCAGTGAACGATGCCAGGCTGATTCCCGTAAGCATAGCGCCCGCCCGTATCAATCGAACTGAATACCTTGGACGCGCTGAAGGCATCCATGAATGCGCACGGACCATAGTCTACGGTTTCGCCGCAAAGCAGCATGTTATCGGTATTGAGCACACCGTGAATGAATCCGAGGGACTGCCATTGCGCAACGAGGCTGGCAAGGCGTTTGCCCAGAGCGCTGAGCAGCACTCTTGCCGCCGCCTGCGTGGTAACTGCAGGATCCGAGTCGAGAAGGTCCGCATAATGTCGCGTCGCAACGTAGCGGACTAACGCCTCAAGTCCCTCTCCGCCCTGGGTCATTGCAAAATATTGCACGGTACCGATGCGTAAATGACTGCTTGCAATACGAGTCAGGATGGCGCCGGGTTCTATTTGGTTGCGAATAACGGGGTCGCCTGTGGCGATGGCAGCCAAGGCCCGGGTTGTGGGCACGCCGAGGTAAAACATGGCTTCGCTAATCAGGTATTCCCGTACCACCGGACCAACGGGTGATCGACCATCACCACCGCGCGAGTAAGGCGTGGGCCCCGCGCCTTTTAGTTGGATATCTAGCCGTTGCTTGCCAGACACCCATTCTCCCAACAGAAGCGCTCTGCCGTCCCCCAGCTGCGGATTAAAACCGCCGAATTGATGCCCGGCGTACACCGTAGCAACCGGATCGCTACCGGGCAGGAGCGCGTTGCCGGATAGCGCACGCAGGGCTAAGTCGGTGTGATTCCACTCAGGGGGCCAGTCGATGTCTGCCGCCAGTTTTTCATTCCACGCCAACCAGTGAGGCTTGGAGACCGGCGTCGCTGAGCAGGGGTTTGCATAAGGGGACCCCAGTGCGCAGTAGCTGTTGTCAAAATGCGCTTGTTCAGACATCGATAGGTTTTTCCAAGTAATAGGGTGGCATTAACGTTTCGGGTCGCCCGCCGAGGGGTTAACGCGCGGTCCAGGCGTTACACCAACCCGCTGCAGGCACCTGCTGGTCGTGAAAGAGCGCGCAGGAGCCTGTCGTGTTGTCGGTACCCTGAAAGAGGGCGCAGTGCCGACACTGCTGTTGGCCGTCGACATCTTCGCGTTTCTTTTGCCAGCGCGCAGAGTCCGCCAGTTGATGATCGGTCACAAACCCCAGGAGCACAGCCCGCGGCGCGGTGGGGTCAACGGGAGATTGAGTGTGAGCGGGCGCCGGTGCAGCATCAGAGCCGTCCTGAGCGCTCAGGGACGCCACCTGCGCGCCCCACAACGCCGCAGCCCACTTGAGAACAGCGCGTCTCGATAGCGGTAATTTTTGATGCTGCATCAGTCGCCAAACAGTTTCTTGATGAAGCCGCCAGCCTCCTTGCCCAGTTTGTCAGCCTCTTTTTGCAATCGAGATTTGGCCTCGTTTTCCAGAAGCTGTGACGCTATGGCCTCGACATCAACCTGGCACCAATTCTTGGGATCCTCGCCGAGCTTGCCCAAGCAGGTCACGGGCCACTCGACATCCTTGTACCGCTGGTTGAGCGCACAAGCTGGATCAATGGTTTCAAGCTCTTCGCCCAGCGTTGCGGCTATTCGGGCCTTGAGCACACTGTCTGACAAACCTAAGGACGCTTTGCCCGCCAGTTCCACGCCGGGCGAGGCCAGTTTGAGGTTTGAAACCGTTGCGAGGCCATCCCCCAAGTCTACCCGGAGCTCGAGTTTATTGATGGGCGTTGTCGTCGGCATGGGTTTGCTGAGTGGCTTCTGCTGCAGCTGAGCCGCGGCCTCACACAAGAGACCCTGCACGCCCAGTGCGGTTACCTCGACTGCTAGGCCGTTCATCAGTAGTTCACCGTCCAGACCTAGCTGGAGATCTTGGGGAGTAACGCCTTTGGTGCCAATATCCCAGCGCATATCGACACGACCTGCTGCGACATTTGGACTGCTGAAGCTCGTCAGCAGGCTGTTGAGTTCAACACCTTTCATGCCGCCCTCAAGCGTCACCTTGATCTCCGGCTTGCGGGCATCGATTTTCATCTGGGTGTCGAGCTGTCCCTGATGGAGGACACCTCTCAGGTATTTCATGTCACTGATTCCATCCACCACCCGGAACAGCACCTGAGCATTGCTAATCTCCTGACCCGCGGTAATCAGCGATGCCGCGTCAACGCTGAGCTGGAGGTCAATGTCCCTGAGCGGGCCGACGGGAACAGGCACCGGGGGTACGTTGGCGGGAGGTGCCTCATCGGTTGCCTCTGTCTGGTTTTGCGAGGGTGCCGGGGAAGAGCTCGCGGGCTGAATCAGATCGAGATTGAGCTGCTCTGAGCGAAACGCCATGTCAATTTGCGGGCTGTTGCTCACCTGGTACAGCAGGTCAGCCTCGATCACGCCCCCGGGGGTGGTGACGGTTAAATCTAAATCAGCATCCATGGGTGAGAGTAAGATCTGGCCCGTGAGGCCGGCGGAGAGCGTATCAGTGAGCGCACCTTCGATGACCACGTCCATCGCATCGACGGTTAAGCGGGCCAGATTGGAGGGGGCGCGAACCCGACCTGCAAGGGTAATGTCGATGGTCTGATCGGATTCAGTTACTGTGATGATGACGCCGCCATCAAGACCGATAGGCTGGTCGGACAGGTTCAGGCTTGTCACGGTCATCGTGGGCACTGTCAGGGTTGTGGTGACGCCACCTGCGCTATCGAACAGTTGAACCTCAGCGCCCTCCAGCGTGATATCGCCCAGGGAGTCATCACCCCTAATAGCCCCCAGCAGTGACAGCCCGATATCAATATCGTCTATTTTGGCTAAAACCCGAGAGCCCTCTTCACCCTGAGGCGGAAGGTCGATGGTGGCCTGATCTAGAACGAGCACAACGCTAGGTAACAATGAGAGCTCGATATCTCCCTCGACGGTCAGCTCGCCGCCGGTCGCCTTACGCACCTGCTCTTGCGCCAGGGCGACAATGGCTTGCTGGTCGATAAGCATCGGAGCAAACACGAGCCCTAGCACGATGGCGGCAACGAGCAGTCCGAGGATGAACAGAATGAATATCATGATGTTTCCCCCCACACAAAAGTCGTTAGGTTATCAGATTGGTGTGGACAGTGGATTAATCGTTCTCTTCAAATCGCGAGGCAAAGCGCCTCTCCACGTGTCGATTGAGAATGCGCTCCCGCTCTCTACTGATAAGGGGGTCTGACTTCAGCGCCCAAAGCTTGTCTCTGGCAAGCCGATGAGTCAGTTCTAAATCGACGATGGGGTCAGGATACTCGATGGGGTGCATCACTCGCTCTAGTGGTGAGCGTTGCCAGGGCGCGTGCACCAGCGGTGTCGGGAGCTCGGCTAATTCCGGGACCCAGTACTTGATGTAACGACCCTCGGGATCATGCTCAAGGCTTTGCTTTACCGGATTATAGATGCGAATGGTGTTAATACCCGTCACACCGGCTTGCATTTGCATTTGGGGGTAATGGATCCCGGGCTCGAAGTCGAGAAATAATGAACCGAGATAGGCCGCTCCTGCCTGCCAATCCTGCCATAGGTGATGAGTTAAAAAGCTGACTAACATCGCCCTTGATCGAAAGTTGATGTAACCGGTGGCGATCAGACAGCGCATGCAGGCATCGATGAGCGGGTAGCCAGTTCGCCCTTCCGCCCACGCTGAAATGAGTTCAGCATCCTGCCCCCGGGGATGATCCAGGAAGCCTCGATTAATCGACTCAAATTCCATACGGCATTCGCTTTCAAACTTTTGAATAAAGTGGCAGTGCCAGTGCAGCCTGGATTCAAAGGCAGCGAGTGGGCGCGCCCAGCCACCTTGGGCTTGTCGCGTTGTCAGCGCGTTTGCGACCTGTCGTAGTGAAAGATTGCCCCAGGCTAAATACGGGGAAAGGCGCGAGCAGTGTCGGCGACTCTGCTCGGGCTTTGAAATAAAGCGCTGATAGCCACCAGCGTCTTTTTCGAGGAATAGGTTGAGCCTGTGCCTGCCGGCGCGCTCGCCCCCCACCTGAAAGCTGGCTGCAGAGCGCTGCCATTGAGCCATGCGCTGGCATTGTTGCCCGAGAAGCGTTTCCGGGAGCGAGATAGTGCGCTCTTGTAAAGCCTTTAGGTCAACCGATACCGGTGGTGCCGACATCCGTCGATTCCAGCGTGCGTTCCATCCGCGTCGGTGGGTTCGTTTTCGCTCGATACCGTTGGTCGGCCACTCCAACCATTCAAAGCCTAGAGTATGTGCCAATGCGAGAACGCGTCGGTCGCGCTCGTAGGTGACCTCCAGGCCGGTTTCTTCGTAGCTGATGAGTCGGTTGATCGGCCGATGGCGATGAAGCTCGGTGAGTAGGGCGCAAATCTCGCCCTCAAGCACCCAGACGCAACAGCCAAGCTCACCGAGGCGTTCGTTCATATCGGCCAGTGACTGGGCAATAAAGTGCCAGTGCCGGCCGCGGTAGTGGGGGTTCCCAAGTAACGCGGGTTCAACAACGTAAAGCAGCAAAAGTGGTGTTCCCGTCTCGAGCGCATAATTCAGTGGCTCGTGATCGGTAAGTCTCAGGTCGCGCTTGAACCACATGACGGTGAGGCTCATGGCCCGGGTAACTCCCCCAAGAAAGGGTTATCTATTTCTCGTTGGTCGACGGCATCGAACAGGCTTACCCGGCCTTTTTTGAGTGCCGACAAGAGCAAGTGGTAGGCGTCCCGATCAAAGAGCTGCTGCATTCCCGGGCTAAGTGCCGACTTCGCTTCTTCGACAGAGTCAAAGCTTCCCAGATAACACCAGTGGTTAATCAGATGGCTTTGCTCGCAAGGTTGGCCCTCAAAGGGAGTAACGTTTTGTTCAATAAGCACCAAGGGTCCGGGAAAAGGCCAGGCAGCGATGCGGTCCCTGTCGAGCACGGAAACCAGTCGGTTGTTGTGCTCCTCAGCGGTCTCCTCGCCAGCGCAAGCGCCATCGCATCGGGCCAGCTGGTATTGGAAACAGGGCCCTTTACCCTTGTCTATGCCCAGCATCCGCAGGCATAGCCCATGATCCTTGGCGTACCGCCTCAGAGTACTGTCGACATGGCGCTTGTTGTGAAATAGCCCATAGCTATCGATGGATCGCTCACCCTCAACGAGAAAGTCGGCGGCGGTTGGCTGCGCGAAGCCATCGGGACTCTGCTTGAGATGAATAGTCCACAGCTTTTTGACCCGACGCTGGCGCCGATTGTAAAGCGGTGTCTCGCGTTTGATTGCCGCATTTTCCATGAGTAGCGCACCGACTTCGCCCGCCGTCGGTGTGCAATCGATGCGCGTCACCTGCTGCATGATCCGCTGGTGGCGACCGGGCTGCTTCCCTTCCTGGTAGTGGGCAGAAACCCGAGCCCGTATGTCGACGCTCTTACCGATGTAGAGCAGGTCCCCTTCAGCGCCATAAAATCGATAAACCCCGCTGTAGCGCGGCAGCTGATCGACGATTTTGGGGCCGACAGTAAAAAGTACGTGATCGAGAGAGGGCAACATGGCAGGCATGATCTCTCGAGCGGATGTGGTTTTGTCATCACGTCCACGTTTTGCCTGAATCGCTTGGCCAGCGGCTATGGCCGATCGCCTAGCTTTGGACAAATAACGGACGACTGGCGACGGATTGCCACCCCATCGCGTACCCTCTCCTCAGTTCGAATAGGGCAGTGACATGAAGCAAACCCTCAAAGCCTTGAAGCGTCAGGGCGCTCAGGTGCAACGTTGTGTTATCGAGTCGGTTGATCTCAGTCTCTACATTGCGTTTGCGGAGATAGATGGCATCGAGCACCTCGTCGCGGACAATGACGGGAGCATTCTCAAGCGGCACAATTTGCTCGAGATGAAGCGCGTGCTCAAAGGTATCGCAGATTGCGAGCTGGTGCTGCGCCAGCGCAGTGCCTACGACGAAATGGTCGGACATAGCCACTCGGCAACCGAGAACACCTTAGAGGTTTCTATGGGGCAGGAGCCACTACCCGAGTGGTTAAACTAATTGGAGCGTTGGGTAGCATCGCTTGTTTTGGGTTACTGCTGATCGAGATCCTCATCATCGATGGAGTGACCCCAGTCACGCTTGGCCTTGAGGTAACGCAGATTGCAATCATCAACACCGCTCACGTGTTTGATGCGCTCTATATTGTGAAGACCGTGTGCTTTTAGATCGTCAATCTTTTTTGGATTGTTCGTTAACAAACGTAATGGTCGATTTTTTCCAAAGTATTTCAGTAATGTCGCCGCGTCACTGAAGTCACGGGAGTCATCGGGGAGTCCTAGGGACCGATTGGCTTGATACGTGTCTTCGCCATCGTCCTGCAACAGATAGGTCGCGGCTTTTGCCCAGAGACCGATGCCTCTGCCTTCATGCCCAGCCATGTAAATTAAATAGCCGCCTTCTGGTTCCTCGGCCAGCCGGTCAATCGCGGCTTCCAGTTGCGGCCCGCACTCGCAGCGGCGCGAACCAAAAACATCGCCTGTCAGACAGTTGGAATGGACCCGCACCAAGGGTGAGGTCGCTTGTTCGGCATCGCCAATGATGAGCACGCTGTTGACGGCCATACTTGAGGCGAGCTGCGAGAATAAATGCTGGCTCCCCTGCTCTCGAAGGGTGCCCGCCAAACTCTCGACCTCGGATAATTCTGTGCTTCTGACACTGGCATACCACTGCGCTGTGGGGTGTTTCTTGCCTCTCGCCAGCGGCAGCGGCACCGGGCCCAGCAAGTTAACACTTCGCTGCCCGCTGGGCGCTGAGCCTGCGGTGTCGATCAAACGCCCGTCGGTATCGATGCGCACAAGCTTGTCGCGCTCAATAAGCTTTTTTCTCACCTCGGGGTTTAAGTAGGTAAACATGGGATCCTGGGTTGTTGTTGGGTGATGCAATGTACGCCGCCACCCATGGCGAAGATCACGCGCGCGTCCACAGCTCTGATGGTCCGGCCTGGCCAATACTCGGCTAACAGCTCAGCGGCGAGACCATCATTGGCGTCATTGAATGTTGGCATAATCACTGCGTCATTGAGTACATAGTGATTGAGGTAACTGTAGTCCACCCAGCCTATGTTATCCCGCAGCGTGGTTGGCGCGGGAATAGCATGCCAGTGCAAGCCATTGTTTTCGAGCACCTCGCAGTGGCTCGCGTACAGGCTGTAATCTGGATGGCCCTTTTCCAGTTGGCGATGCAATAGTACCTCGCCCTGCTCGGTGAAGCAGGCGAAGACATCGACGTGTCCACGCGTGCCGTTGGCTTCGTAATCGCGATGAAGACCTCGGTCGAACCAAATAGCCTGGTCCGTTCCCAGCACCTTGTTGAGTTCTTCTTCCACGCCGTCTTTTGACCACCGCGGGTTGCGTGCGGGGTCGAGTTGAACGGTTGTGGTAAGCAGCACACGACCGCGGCCATCAATATGGATACCGCCGCCTTCATTTACCAGCGAAGACGAGGTAACTGTCGCGCCGGTCAGAGCAGCAACCGTTGCGGCTAAGTGAGTATCAAGCGACCAGCTAAATGCGGTGTGATCGCCCCAGCCATTGAATTGCCAGTCCACTGCGCAGAGCTCGTCCCCATCCACAGTAAATGTTG
>Ga0255778_10001646_pt1 | contig 20031 bp, 19 predicted proteins | sample 071ome_31_FD_179976 | JGI IMG/M metagenome (GOLD analysis project Ga0255778, IMG submission 179976) | Coastal salt marsh microbial communities from the Groves Creek Marsh, Skidaway Island, Georgia - 071405CT metaG (version 2) | ecosystem: Environmental > Aquatic > Marine > Intertidal zone >...
GCGAGCCCGAATGCCCCAACAACGCCATCTACGAAGGCGGAATGGAATGGCGTTTTGGCGACGGAACGGCCCTCGAAGGCTCCCTCGTTTCTACCTCCGGCATGGAGACCGAAGCAGGCAAAGCCCAAGAGCCTGTGAGCTTTGACTTTTACTACATCGTCACCGATAAATGCACGGAATGCAAAGGCTTCCACGACGAGCCTCAGTGCGCAGAAGTCTGCCCCGTAGACTGCTGTGTGCCCGACGAGGACCACGTGGAATCTGAGGAGTCGCTCCTCCAGAAAAAGGCCTTCTTGCACGCCGAATAACCCATGCCTAAAGCCCTCGCGGTTGCACTCTTACTCTCAGCTTGCTTACCTGCAACTGCGCGGGGCTTTTTTTTCACTTCTTTAGACGCATCTAGCGAACCCGACAGCACCTGGTGGGCAGCTGCTCATGCCTGCACCTTCCGCGAAGACAGCTCGGCCGAATTGCGCCTAGCCGCAGGTCTGCGTATGGATTCGCTCTTGGCCTTTGCCTTGACGCAAGAGGGCGATCCTGTCAAAGCCTTGCCTACGCCGCCGCCGGGGGTGCTTCGCGTCGTCTCTACCGATCAAAAATTGGTCGCCTACAGCTTTGCGGTGCCGCAATCGGGCGGCAGCTACCGCTATTTTGGGATGGTCCATGCTCAGGTTGGGAAGGCGACTACCTTGACGCGCTTGACGGATACAGGGAGCCTCGATGCGCAGGTATCGGGCGACGACGGGGCGTGGCCGGGGGGCTTGATTTATGCCTTGGGCGAAAGCACCTACCGCCGCACCAGCCGCTACGTAGCCCTGATGTTCCGCCCCCATGCCCGTGAAGCGCAGCAAAAGTGGATCGAACCTTGGGTGCTCGGCCGCCCTAGCGCAGTAGCCGCAGGCAGCACCGATCTACCTCGATTGCCCCTGTATTTTGGGGCGCGCATCTTTAGTGTCAAGGACTTCGCCGGGGAACATTTTACGAGCCCGCCTAAACGCCTTATTCTGCGCTATGCCCCAGAGGTGTCTGCTTCGCTTCGGTTTGGCAAAAACGGTGGAGAAATCCTTGTCGACGAAGTTGCCCCCATGCGCCACGGCCGGCCTGGGGATTTCAGAACCTACGGCCCCACCTTGGCGGTGGATCGCTTATACTTTGAGCGCGGCAAATGGGTCCTCGCACCTGTTGAAAACCCGTGAAAATCAAACGGAATTGATTCGGTACGCTCCGGGATAGGTGGTACCTTTGGGGAACGAATTTGAGACATCTATTTGGACATCTTCTCCCATGAAAAAACACAACTTTTCTGCAGGCCCCTGCATCCTCGCACCTGAAGTGCTGCAAGGCGCCGCCGCCGCTGTCGAAAACTTCGCCGGCATGGAACTTTCCCTGATTGAAATCAGCCACCGCGACAAAAAGTTTGTGGCCGTCATGGACGAAGCCATCGCCTTGAGCAAAGAGCTCATGGGACTGGACGATTCGTACGAGGTGCTCTTCCTGCAAGGAGGTGCCAGCATGCAGTTTGCCATGGTGCCTTACAACCTGCTCAAGGAAGGCGGCAAAGCGGGCTACACGGTTACAGGCACGTGGGCCAAGAAAGCGGCGGCCGAAGCCAAGCACTTTGGCCACGTAGAGGTCTTGGGATCATCCGCCGATGCCAACTTCAACTACATCCCCAAGGGCTACACGGTGGGCAATGATTTGGACTACTTCCATTGCACCAGCAACAACACCATTTTTGGCACTCAGATGAAGGACTTCCCGGCAGCCAATGTGCCGCTGGTCTGCGACATGTCCTCCGATATTTTCAGCCGCCAGTTGGACTTCACGCAGTTTGACCTCATCTACGCGGGCGCTCAGAAGAATTTGGGCCCTGCAGGCGCCACCTTGGTCGCTGTGAAGAAGGATGTTTTGGGCAAAACGGGCCGAACCATACCCAGCATGCTGGACTACCAGACGCATATCGACGGGGAATCCATGTTCAACACGCCCCCCGTATTCAGCGTCTACACGTCCTTGTTGACGCTCCGCTGGATGAAGGCCCAAGGAGGATTGGCGGCGATGGAAAAGCACAACGCCGAAAAGGCCGCGTTGCTCTACGCCGAAATTGACCGCAACGCCCTCTTCTACGGAACGGCAGCGACGGAAGACCGTTCGGACATGAATGCCTGTTTCTTGCTGCACGATGAAGCGCACAGCGAACAATTCAACACCTTGTGGAAAGAAGCCGGCATTGTCGGCATCAACGGCCACCGCTCTGTTGGCGGCTACCGCGCCTCTATGTACAACGCCCTCCCATTAGAAAGCGTTCAGGTCCTCGTAGACGTGATGCAGCACTTGGAAAAAACGATTTAATCTCAGAACCATGATCATTCTCGCCAACGACGGCATGGCCCAAGCGGGCATTGACGTACTCGAAGCCAACGGACACACCGTTCTTACCACCAAAGTGGCGCAAGAACAGCTTGCCAGCTTTATCAACGAGAAGAACGTAGAAGCCCTCCTCGTTCGCTCGGCCACTACAGCCCGCAAAGAGCTGATTGACGCCTGCCCTGGCCTGCGTCTCATCGGCCGCGGCGGTGTAGGCATGGACAACATTGACATCGACTACGCCCGTTCGCAAGGCCGACACGTATTCAACACCCCTGCAGCAAGCTCAGAATCTGTAGCGGAACTCGTTTTTGCGCATTTGAGCGGTATGCTTCGCTTCCTTTACGACGCCAACCGTATGATGCCTTTGGAGGGTGAGACGCGCTTTAACGACCTCAAGAAGGCCTACGGTAAGGGCAGCGAGCTTCGTGGCAAAACCCTAGGCATTATCGGCTTTGGCCGCATTGGTCGCGCTGTGGCCAAAATGGGCTACGGTCTAGGTATGAAGATTTACGCGCACGACCCCCACGTCACGGACGCCAGCTTTGAAGTGACCTTTGCGGATGGCCAGTCTGTGAAGACCTCCGCCACCCTCGTGGACCTCCCCACCTTGCTGAAGGATTCCGACATGGTCTCCATCCACATCGGAGGCAAGGCTGAAGTCTTGGGTGCCGCTGAATTGGCCCAAATGAAAAAAGGCGCTTTCTTGGTGAATGCTGCTCGTGGCGGTGTCGTCAACGAAGTGGCCCTCCTCGACAGCCTAAACGACGGTCACCTCGCCGCAGCCGCTCTGGACGTATTTGTCAACGAGCCTACGCCCGCTATGCAAGTCTTGATGCATGAAAAGCTCTCCTTAAGCCCGCACATCGGCGCGGCCACTGAGGAAGCCCAAGACCGCATTGGGGTCGAACTCGCGGACCAAATCATCGCCTTGGCGTAACACGGATGCCGGTTCTACAACCCTTTGCCGCCATCCGTCCCCCCCGGGCACTTGCCGCTTTAGTCAGCACCCGTTCCTACCTCACGTATTCGGAAGAGGAGCTGGCCCAAAAGTTGGCCACCAACCCCTTCTCGCTCCTGCACGTGCTCAACCGCAGGGGGGCGAGCAAGGATTCGCGCTTTGTCCCCGTTCGCGAAGGCTACGAGGCTTTTTTGACCGAAGGCCATTTGGCGCAGGACGAGTCCCCACACCTCTATGTCTACCAGCAGGATTGGGACGGTCGTATCTACACCGGCATTCTGGGCTTAATCTCCTTGGAGGACTACCGGGCGGGCCGAATCATCAAGCACGAAAACACCATCGCCAAGCGGGAGAAACTCTTTGCGCGCTACCTCAAAACCGTAGGCTTTCACGCGGAGCCCGTTTTGCTGGCCCGGAGCACCCATTCCGGGTGGGATACACTGCTCGCCTCCGTCACAGCTAAGCGCCCTGAAACCGAATTTGCCACCGCCGATGGTGCCATCCACAAGCTCTGGATGCTGAATGCCACGGAGTCCGAAGAACTCCAGGGCTTCGCCGCCGAACTCCCCGCCTTCTATGTCGCCGATGGGCACCACCGCCTTGCCTCCTCCGAACGCGTCGAAGAAACCAATGGCGTCATGGCCTTTGTGCTCTGCGAAACGCAGCTGCGCATCGCCCCCTTCCACCGCTTTGTCAAAAACAAAGGCGGCGTGAACTGGACGGCAGCCCTCCACGCGGTGCCACTGGCGGAACGCCCTGCATCCTTGCCTGCGAACGGCCTCTATGCCCTAGACGCCGCTGGCTGGTGGCACGTCCCCGCACCCGGGCTAGGCTTTCCGGAAAGCGGCTGGGTCTACGAACACATTTTGAAGCCCTTGTGGCAGGTGGAAGACGAGCGTTCGGACGAGCGCGTGCGCTACGAACCTGGCACGCTAGGCTTGGAAGACTTGGAAGGCCAGCGGAAGTCCTCCGAAGTGGTTTTTGTCCTTCCCGCTCCGCACTGGGCCGATGTGAAGGAAGGGGCCGACCGCGGCCTCAACCTGCCGCCCAAGAGCACCTACATTGAACCAAAACTTCGCTCCGGCATCACCCTGTTTGCATGGAAGTAAAAGCGAATTTGGCCCGCATTCAAGCCGGACTTCAGCCCGGTGTCACCCTGGTAGCGGTCAGCAAGACGCAACCCGATGAAGCGGTGCTGGAAGCCTATGCAGCCGGGCAGCGCGACTTTGGCGAAAACCGCGTCCAAGACCTAAAGGGAAAGGCCGAACGCTTGCCCTCCGACATTCGGTGGCACATGATTGGGCACATCCAAACCAACAAAATCAAAGACTTCATTGGCTTTGTGCATTTGGTCCATGGCGTCGACCGCGAGAAAGTTCTGAAGGTGCTCAACGACGAAGCCGCTAAAGCGGGCCGAACGGTGGATGCCTTGTTGCAAATTCACATCGCCGAAGAAGACAGCAAGTTTGGTTTTGACGCTCAGGAAGCGCGTGCCCTTTTTGCACCAGCCGCCCTAGCTGCTTACCCCCATGTGCGAATCTGCGGTCTCATGGGCATGGCCACCTTTACCGACGATACCGCCCAAATTCAGCGCGAATTCACCGGTCTAAAAGCCCTGTACGACGAAGGCGCTTCCCTAAACCCGCATTGGCACGTCCTCAGCATGGGCATGAGCGGCGATTATACCCTGGCCATGGCCGCTGGCTCTACCCATGTGCGCGTGGGTTCAGCCATTTTTGGCGCCCGAAACTATTGACCCTATGTACGCCGTTATCGATCTCGAAGCCACGGGTGGCAAGCCCAGCGAAGAACGCATCATTGAGGTGGCCATCTTCCTCTACGACGGCAAAGACATTGTCGATCAGTTTATTTCCTTGATCAATCCCGACTGCCCCATCCCGCCCTTTGTGCAGAAGTTGACGGGCATCAAGCAGCGAGACGTGCAAGGCGCACCGCGCTTTCACGAGGTGGCGAAACGCATCGTGCAAATGACCGAAGGCGCCATCTTCGTCGCCCACAACGCCCCTTTTGACTACCGCGTTCTCCGCGAGGAATTTGCGCGATTGGGCTACGACTACCAGCGCACGGTTTTGGACACCATCCCATTGGCCCAAAAGTTCATCCCCGACCTGCCCGCCTACGGCCTCGCCACCCTCTGCGAGGAGCTGGGCATCACCAACGCCAAGCGCCACCGCGCGGACGGCGATGCGCGCGCCACGGTGAAACTTTTGGAAATTCTTTTGGAGAAAGACCGCGAGAAATACATCGAAGGCGTTTACCTCAAGCAACCCTCGGCCACCGGCAAGCACCCCTTTTCGAAGCAGATTGAGCCCCTGGTGAAAACCACCGGCATCTACTACCTCTTCAACGAGGACGGCACCGTCATCTACATCGGCAAGAGCGATCAGCTCCGGGTCCGAATTGACCGCCACTTCCTCTCCACCAACGAAAAGGCCCTCGCCCTGCAAAACGAGGTCAAATCCTTGCGCGTCGAAGAAACGGGCAGCCTCGTCCTCGCCGAAATCCTGGAGCACCTCGCGCTCAAGAAACTGCGGCCCGCCTACAACACCCCCAAAGACAAGTACAGCCTACGCTTAGGGGTCTTTCCCGTGGAAAGCGCGGATGGCGGAATTCTGTGGGACCTGCGGGGCATTCGCCGCGAGCAACCTATCCTCCAAGTCAAGGACCTCGCCGCGGGCTACGCCCTGTTGGCGCGCCTCGCCGTTCGTGGCGGCCATTCCCCGGAGACCATCGCCCTGCCCAAACACATCGACGGCGTCGCCAAGGCGATGCGCGCCCTCGACTTTGAAGGCCAAGACGTCCAGGCGCTCGGCGGCTCATTGACCGGGAGTTTGGCCTTGGAACGCATGCGAGAATCCGTTTGGCCCGTATCCCGCATGGTGCTCACCGACAAGGGCCGGAAGCCAGGCATCAAAACCGTATTCCTGGTGGACGAAGGCCGATTTATCGGATACACGACGTCCGACCTCGCTTCCGAGCTCAAGGATTTTTTGCTCCTAAAGAAGAAATGCACCCCCGTGGAAGACGGTGGTCCCTATCTGAATTCACTCCTCGCGGATGCTTACTGGGCGGGGCGCTTGCAGAAGGTGTAAACCTACGTCCGTTGGGTTGCGCAATGCGGTAGAAAGCCCCCCGGAAGGACGCATACCGTCGACCTCAAATTTTTGAAACGCTTAAAGCTTTACGTGCAGCGATGTGATGAGCTGTGAAATGCGCCCATCGGTGGCGTAGCTGGCACCGCCAATTTGAATTTGGTCTGCAAAGGGCGCTAGGCTGCCCTCGTAGCGCGCGGTGAGCTGAACAGGCCCATACTTCACACCCACGCCCACTTGGCCGCCCCACGTGCCCGAGTCTACGGTAATCGTTTGAACGTTAGAAACCTGTGCGATTGGAAAGGACCATACGGGCGCCGCCAAAACCAACAGGGGTCCCATCTTCACGCCCACCTCCAGGGGTACGTCCAAGCGACGCAGCGTCCAGGGCACCGTAGTGGTAGCCCCTGTGCCATCCGAGTAGGTAATGTCTTGATTGAGTTCGGTGTACCAAAGCTGCGGTTCTAGATAGACCAAGCCTGCACCCAAGCGGGCATAGGTTCCCGCATGGTAGCCCCCTGTAGCCGTGAAGGAAACGGTCTCCAAAGGTTGGTTGGGGTCGATGGAAAAGGGATCGACCTCCACCCGTGCCACGTGGGCACCCGCTGTCAAGCCATAGGAATAGAGCTGTGCAGAGGCCCAAAGAGGCGCTCCCACGGCAGCCAGGAGAAAAATTAAACGCTTACGCATGCTTCGGAGAAGACAAGAACTGTTCCACATTCGCTTGAATGCGGCCAGGAATGTCTCCTTGATCGGCGGGGACAAAGGTCTTGCCGGTCACCAATTCGTAAAGTTGGATGTAGCGCTCGGAAACGGATGCGGCCCATTCGTCGGTTAATTCGGGGATGGACTGGCCCTCTTTGCCTTGGAAGCCATTGGCGATGAGGAACTGGCGCACAAACTCTTTGGACAGCTGCACTTGGGGCTCGCCCTTGGCCTGGCGCTCCTCGTAGCCTTCGGCGATAAAGTAGCGCGAAGAATCTGGAGTGTGGATTTCATCAATCAGCACAATCGTACCGTCGGCCAATTTGCCGAATTCGTATTTCGTGTCGACCAGAATCAAGCCGCGTTCGCGTGCCATGGCTTGACCGCGCGCAAAGAGCGCTCGGGTATAGGCCTCCAATTGCACGTAGTCGGCCTCCGAAACGATGCCACGGGCGAGGATGTCCTCACGCGAAATGTCCTCGTCGTGCTGACCCAAGGCCTCTTTGGTGGTAGGGGTAATGAGCGCTTCGGGGAAGGCGTCGCTTTCGCGCAATCCTTCCGGCATGCGCACACCGCAAAGCATGCGTTCGCCGCTGGCATAGGTACGCGCGGCATGCCCGCTGAGGTAGCCCCGAATAACCATCTCCACCTTAAACGCATCCGCCCGCTGACCCACCGTCACCACAGGGTCGGGGCTCGCTTGACGCCAGTTGGGCACTAGGTCCGCTGTGGCCGTCAAAAAGTGCTCCGCCATCTGATTGAGGACTTGCCCCTTGTGCGGAATGCCCTTGGGGAGGACGACGTCAAAGGCGGAAATTCGGTCCGAGGCCACCATCACGAGGAGGTCGTTCTCAAGCGTGTAGACGTCGCGGACTTTGCCGTGGTAGACGGCTTTTTGACCGGGGAAAGAGAATTCGGAATGCGTCAGTGTAGACATACAAGAATTATTGGCCGTCGTAGGCGGCAATGATTTTACGAACGAGTGGGTGACGAACGACGTCGCGTCCGTCCAAGGTGATGTGCGCGATGCCATCGACGCGCGCCAGCGTGCTCAGCGCATGCGGAAGGCCGCTGGCCTGCTTGCTGGGCAGGTCGATTTGGGAGGGGTCGCCCGTGACGATGAACTGCGAGGAGGGGCCCATGCGCGTGAGGAACATCTTCATCTGGCTCGGCGTAGTGTTCTGCGCTTCGTCCAGAATGACAAAGGCGCGGTCCAAGGTGCGCCCCCGCATGAAGGCCAAGGGGGCAATTTCTATCGTGCCGTTCTCGAGGAACTGCGCCAACCGCTCTGCTGGAATCATGTCCCGCAAGGCATCGTAGAGGGGCTGCATGTAGGGATCCAGTTTCTCTTTCATGTCGCCCGGCAAAAAGCCCAAACTCTCTCCCGCTTCAACCGCAGGACGGGTAAGGACGACGCGGCGCACCGATTTGTTCTTGAGCGCGCGAACAGCTAAGGCAACCGCCGTGTAGGTCTTTCCGGTGCCGGCAGGCCCCATGGCAAAGACAAGGTCGTTGGTCTCAACGGCTTCGACCATTTTGCGCTGGTTGGCCGTTCGGGCCTTAATGAGCAAGCCGCCTACCCCATTGACGATGACATCGTTGGATCCTTGAATATTTTTTAAAATGCTGGGCTTGTCGTCCAAAACAATGCGCTCCAATTGGGCCTCCGTCAAAACGTCAAAGCGTTCGATGTGGCGGAAGATGAGATCCAACTTTTCCTCGAAGGAAGTAACGTCCGCTGCGATGCCCTCCCATTTGATCCATTCACCGCGGGCGGTAACCTTGAGTTTGGGAAAGTAGTCTTTAAGTTGGCGAAGGCGAGCGTTGTTTTCCCCGAACAAAATGCGGGGATCTAGACCTTCTAATTGAACAATTCTTTCCATGAAAAGGGAAGTGGGCCGAAGCAAGTACTTTTACAGCATCCAAAAGTACGATTTATGCCCATCGTGACCCTCACCTCGGACTACGGCTGGAACGATCCAGATACGGCGGCTGTCCGCGGGGCGATCTATGGCGAAATGTTGCGAACTCAGAATGCGGCACCGCTGGTGGATATCAGCCACGGCATCCCGCCGCGCAACCACCAAGAAGCTGCTTACGTTCTTCGAGCCGCCTACCCCACTTTCCCGAAGGGCAGTATTCACATCGTTCTCGTAGACTGCTTTGACGTGAGCGACTACACGCCCATCGCCATGGAACTGGATGGGCACTACTTCCTGAGCCTAAACCACGGCGGATTGTCCTTGCTGCGTCCGGATTTAAAGCCGAGCCAAATCATCCGTTTGGACCTCAAGAACCGCCTAGAGCTCCAAACGACCGAAGCGCGTTTAGCCGCTGCTGCAGCACATCTGCTCAACCGCGGGGCCTTGGGACTTTTAGGGCCAGCGGAAGCAGACCTCAAACAGCTTCAAGTCACCCACCCTGAAGTAAAAAATGCGCAGACGGCCATTGTTCACGTGCAGTACATCGACCACTTTGGGCAACTCGTCACCAACGCAAACCGCGACTGGCTGAAAAATTGGCATGGGGACCGCCCCTTTGTAGCGGTGGTTCGGGGCCGCCGGGTGAGTCTCGCCCTCCAAGATGGAAAAACGCTGAGCGACGGGGGGCAACTTTACCACCGCATCAACCGATACGGGTATTTAGAGATAGGCATCACCCAACCGGGAAGCCAAGGGGTGAATACTGCAGCGAGCCTGCTGGGCGCCAACGTCCATGACCCTATTGAACTACAGCGCAAGGGATGATTCGCATCGTTCACTTACAGTTCCAGTCGGAGCGATGCGCGGACTTTGAAGCCTTTGTCCAACCTAAAATGGCGGCCATTGCCGCTCAACCAGGCTGCCGAGGCCTGCGCTTGTTGAAAGGCGCTCCGGGTCACTACTTCACGGTGAGCGACTGGGAATCGGAAAAGGCCCTAAACGCCTACCGAGATTCCGCATTATTTGCCGAAATTTGGCCCACGGTCAAACCTTGGTTTTCTGCAAAAGCCGAGGCATGGACCACCGACGAAATTCCCTTTTAAGCCATGTGGGCCCTCGCCAAAAAAGAATTCAACGCCTTCTTCCAGTCTTCCACCGGAGTCCTTATTCTCTGCGTGTACTTAGGCATGAATGCCGCTTTCTTGTGGTTGTTTGACGGCCCGTTTAACCTGCTCGACAGCGGGTACGCCCAGCTAGACGGCCTGTTTATGCTCTCGCCTTGGGTCTTCTTGTTCCTCTTGCCTGCCATCGCGATGCGTATGCTCGCGGAAGAGCGCCGAACGGGCACCCTCGAGTGGCTCCTCACCAAACCGCTCAGCGAATGGGACATCGTCCTCGGCAAATGGCTCGCCGGCATGCTATTGGTTTTCTTGGCCATCCTGCCCACCGTCGTTTATGCGATTTCGCTCTACCAACTGGGCAACCCTGTGGGGAATTTAGACCTGGGCAGCACCTTGGGCAGCTATGTGGGGCTCTTTTTCCTTGCAAGCGTTTACCTCAGCATTTCCCTGTTCACCAGCGCCATCACGGACAACCAAATTGTCGCTTTCGTGCTCGGCTTGTTGCTCTGCCTTTTTATCTACGCGGGCTTTGACCAGCTGGCGGCTCTCTCGGTACTCAAGGATCAAGGCCTATTCATCATGCGCCTAGGCATCAGCGAACACTACACATCGATTAGCCGCGGGGTCTTGGACAGCCGCGATCTCGTTTACTTCCTTGGGACCAGCCTGCTCTTTTTAGGAGCTGCGCGCACGGCCCTTCAAAGCCGAAACTGGTGAGCACACGTTCTAAAGACCTCCTCCAATGGCTTGGGATGGCCGCCCTCGTGGTCGCTGCCGTGGCCGTTAGCCAGTTTAGCTTTTTCCGCTTGGACTTGACGGAAGACCAGCGCTTCAGTCTGAATGAAAGCACGGAAGCCCTCATCGATCAGGTGGAGGACCCCTTGCTCATTACGCTGTATTTGGACGGTGATTTTCCCACCGGCTTCCAGCGCTTGAAAGAGGAAACGCGCCGAATGCTCGACGAATTCCGCGCCCGCAACGGAAACATCCAGTACGTCTTTATCAATCCTTCGGAAAATCCAGATCCGCAGGCCCGCCGTGACACCTACCAACAGCTTCGAAATGCTGGCCTCAACGCCATCCAAATTGAAGTTCAAGAGGCGGACGGCGTCAAGCAGCAGCAAATTTTTCCCGGCGCTATCGCCACCTACCGCGACCGCGAATGGAGCATCGCCTTGCTTTTGGAACAGTTTGCCACCGCGCCTGAGGCCCAGATCAACGCCTCCATCCAAAACCTCGAATACACCCTTGCCAGCGCCCTCAAAGGCCTGACCGCCTCCCACCGCCCCAGCATTGCCCTGCTCGACGGCCACGGTGAACTCAGCCCGGTGGAAACTGCCTCCCTCGAGGCCAGCTTGGCAAAAGGCTACGATGTGGAGCGCTTCAACCTCCGCGAATTCCCCGTAGACAGCGTCAGTGGCCAACCCGACCTCACGCTGCAAGTACGTCGTTTGAACAGCTTCGACCTCGTCCTGCTCGCCAAACCGCGCGCTTCCTTCAGCGACCTGGACCGCTGGCTCCTCGACCAGTACCTCATGAACAACGGACGCGCCATCTTCATGATTGATGCCGTCTACGCAGAAATGGACTCGTTGAGCTACGCCTCCGAATTCCTCGCCTACCCCATCCTCGACGCCATGGGATTGGGCGACCAGCTCTTTTCCTACGGTGCGCGCATCAACACCTCCCTCATTCAGGATCTGGTATGTGCGGGCGTGAACGATCGCCGTTCCGTGCGCCCATGGGTCTACTTCCCCCTCTTCTTGCCACAGACCGAACACCCCATCGCCAAAAACCTCAACGCCGTGCGCATGGAGTTTGCAACGACGATGGACACCGTTCGGGTTCCCGGCGTGCGCAAAACACCCCTGTTGGTCACATCGCCCTACACCCGCCGGCAAGCCACGCCAGGCAGTGTCAGTTTGGCTACCCTGTACAACGAACCGGACCAAACGCGCTACCAAGAAGGTCCCGCCATGGCCGCCATTTTACTCGAAGGGGCCCTACCGTCCTTCTACGCCAACCGCATTAGCCCCAAAACGTCGGTGGCTGCCCCCAAAGCCGCCGCCGCAGATGCTAAACTTTTGGTCATCTCAGACGGTGACTTCATCAAGAACCAACGAAACGTCGTGCGCTCGGACATCCCCCGCGGTGCCCCGCTTCCCCTGGGCTTTGATCAGTTTACCGGTCAGCAATTTGGCAATGCAGACTTCCTCCTCAACGCCCTCGATTACATGCTCGACGGCAGCGGGTTGATTGCCGTCCGCGGTCGCGAAGTCACCCTTCGATTGCTAGACAGCCCTCGTGCCAACGAAAACCGCGGCGCATGGCAAGGCGGAAATGCCTTGGGACCTATTTTGCTCACCTTACTTTTGGGCGCTGGATACCGCTGGTTGCGCAAACGCAGCTTCGCCAAATAGGCTATGATGAAAAAATTGAAGACCACCTACGTTCTAATCGCTCTTGCCGTCATTGCCATTCTGGGATTGATTTTGCGCGAAGTAGCCAGCCAAAACAGCTTTGACAAGGAGCTTTACAATTTTGCCGTTTCCGATACGGCCGCTGTTACGAAGCTGGTCATTTGGGACAAGAGCCCAGACACCGTCACATTAGAGCGAAAGGGCCAGCAGTGGCTGGTCAACGGAGCCTACATCGCCCGCCCCGATGCCATTGAAGTCTTGCTGGAAACCCTCTACCGCATCCGCTTGCGGAACTTCCCTCAAGCTGCCGCCCAAGAGACCATCCTCAGCGCCATGGCTACCTACGGCAAACGCGTCGAGGTCTACCAAGGCAGCGAATTGGTGAAAGCCTTCACCGTCGGTACAGAAACCCCCGACATGCTGGGTACGTACATGCTTCGCGTCGGGTACGAAACCCCGGTTGCAACGTACATGCCAGGCTTCAACGGCTACCTCTCCAGTCGGTTCTTCTTGCGTGAAGACCTCTGGCGCACCCGTGAAATTTGGCCCAGTCCTGAAGAAATTGCTGCGGTCTCCTTGTCCTTCCCGGATACGGTCCTATTTGAAGTCCAGCGTTCGGGAAGTCAATTTAAACTTGTCAATGGCAGCGGCATGGACATGGAGGCCGATCCCATGGCAGGTCAGGCCCTCTACAAAGCGATTCAAAGTGCTCAATACGAAGGCATGATCATTCCCAGCGACATTGCTTTCGGCAAATTGGACTCCATTCAAGCGAGCACGCCTGTCGCACACGTCGTAGTCACGTACGTGGACGGAAATTCCGCTGACATGCGCTTGTACCATGTGCCTGGAGGCCCGGATATTCTGGACGAAAATGGGGCACCTCAACAGTGGGACCCCGACCGGTTCTACGCCGTTTTAAGTGACGGACGCTTCGTCTTGACGCAGCGCTACGGTCTTCAACATGTGTTGAAAAGTTTTCGGGCATTTGCGCCAAAAAACTGAGCGCTTAAAAGTCCTGTCTAATTACTTTGCAGTATGAAGTTTATTGTATCTAGCGGCCAATTGTTGCGCGCGCTCCAGACCGTCAGCGGCGTTATCCAATCGAATAACACCTTGCCCATCTTGGACCACTTCCTTGTGGAATTGAGTTCTGGCCAACTGACCATTACAGCATCCGATTTGGAAACCACCATGACCACGACGTTGAAGGTGGACAGCAGTGAGGCGACCACAGCAGCTATCCCTGCTCGCATGTTGTTGGATACGGTAAAGAGCTTCCCCGAGCAACCGCTTACCTTCACGCTCAATCCCTCCACGCACTCTTTGGAAGTGAGCAGCGATTTTGGCAAGTACGCCTTGGCCTATGTGGATGCGGCGGAATACCCCAAAGCCGCTTCCCTGGAAGGAGCAGACCGCGTCACGGTTCCCGCACACGTCCTTTCAACGGCCATTCACAAAACCTTGTTTGCGGCCGGCAATGACGACCTCCGCCCCGTCATGAGCGGCGTCTTCTTCCAGTTCACGACGGAAGGATTGACCTTCGTAGCCACGGATGCGCACAAGCTCGTGCGCTACCGTCGCACCGACTACAGCGCTCCTGCAACGGCGGAATTCATCCTCCCTAAAAAGCCCTTGAACCTCTTGAAGTCCACCTTGGGCTCGGGAGACAACGACGTGGAGGTGGCCTACAGCGAGCAGAACGCCCAGTTCAGCTACGACGGTGTCACGTTGGTCTGCCGACTCATCGACGGCAAGTACCCCAACTTTGAGGCGGTCATCCCCAAGAACAACCCCAACCGCTTGGTAGCGGACCGCGGCGCGTTCTTGAGCTCCGTCAAGCGCGTGTCCATCTTCTCCAATAAGACCACGCACCAGATTCGCTTGAAAGTGGCCGGAAACGAGCTGCACATTTCTGCAGAAGACTTGGATTTTGCCAACAAGGCACACGAACGCTTAGGCTGCAACTACGAAGGCAACGACATGGAAATTGGCTTTAACAGCCGTTTCATTGCTGAAATGCTGAGCAATTTGGAAGCGGACGAAGTGGCTTTGGAGCTTTCTGCGCCCAACCGCGCAGGTATTCTGGTACCCGAAGGGGGCTTAGACGAAGGCGAGGAAGTCCTCATGCTCGTCATGCCCGTCATGCTCAACGCATAATTCTCCAAAGACATGAATCTCTTGGTGGTAGGCGACGTTCACGGTTGCGTGCACACCTTGAAAGCCTTTGTCAAAAACCACTGGAACGACCAAGATGAGTTTCTCATTTTGGTGGGGGACGTGATCAACAAAGGGCGCCACAGTGCCAAGACGCTGAAATACCTGCGCAAACTCAAGAATGAGTTCCCCTATGCCGTTCACATTCTGAAAGGCAACCACGAGCAGATGGCGCTCGATGCCATGGCTCAAAATGAACGCCCCGGCTACTTGGAGCGGCTCAAGCGGGACATGCTCAAACGCGGCCTCTCCTACAAGCGGTACATGGCCTGGCTCCATAGCTGGCCCCTCAAGTGGGAGAACCCCTACATTCTAATCACGCACGCCGGCGTCGCGCTGCATGCCCGGGATCCCTTTAACCCGCATTCCTCGCGCGGAGTCCTGCACAACCGATCGCACCTGAAGAACGTGGGCAAGCTGCAACTCTTTGGACATGTGGTTCAAGAGGACGGACAGCCCCGCTTTTTCCCAGAGGCCAATGCGTGGGGCATCGACACGGGAGCCTGGCGAGGAGGGTCTCTAACCGGTCTGCGACTTACGCGCCGAGGAGAAATTTTAGAAATTCTTCGCGAACCGACCGTTGATGCCGACCTTTGAGGAACATTCCTTAATTGATACGCATCATGTCCAACGGATCCTTCCAACTTCCCGCTCCCGTTAACGAGCCCATCTATTCCTACGCACCAGGTACCCCTGCCCGCGAAACCTTGATTGCGACCTACAACGACCTCTACAACCAGGTCAAAGACATTCCGCAGTTTATCGGCGGCCAAGAAATTCGCACGAACGACTTGCGCGACTGCCGTCCTCCGCACGACCACCAGCATGTAATTGGCCATTACCACTACGGGAAAGCCGAGCATGCCCAAGCTGCGGTCGATGCCGCTTTGGGCGCCCACGCCGCTTGGTCCTCTATGCCTTGGAACGAGCGCGCCGCCATCTTCCTGCGCGCTGCCGATTTGGTCTCTGGCCCGTACCGCGCCACCATCAACGCGGCCACCATGTTGGCCCAGTCCAAGACCGCTTTCCAAGCCGAAATTGATGCGGCCTGTGAATTTGCCGACTTCTTGCGCTTCAATGCGCACTTCATGGAGAAAATCTACGCCGAGCAGCCCATTTCATCCCCCGGTATCTGGAACCGCATGGAGTACCGCGCCCTGGAAGGATTCGTCGTGGCTATCACCCCTTTTAACTTCACGGCCATCGCCGGCAACCTCCCTGCTTCTGCCGCACTCATGGGCAACGTAGTGGTGTGGAAGCCTGCCGACAGCCAAGTGTACTCCGCGTGGGTAGTCATGGAAATCTTCCGCAAAGCCGGATTGCCCGATGGAGTCATCAACCTCGTCTACATGGACGGGCCTGAATTTGGCGATATTGTCTTCAAGCACCCCGACTTTGCAGGCTTGCACTTCACCGGCTCTACCGCCGTCTTCAAGCACCTGTGGAAGGAAATCGGCACCAACATTGACCGCTACAAGGGCTATCCCCGCATTGTGGGCGAGACGGGCGGCAAGGACTTCGTCGTTGCACACCCTTCTGCGAATGCGCAAGAGGTGGTGACGGGCCTCGTGCGCGGCGCCTTCGAATTCCAAGGCCAAAAGTGCTCCGCGGCCTCCCGCGCCTACATTCCACAAAGCCTTTGGGCGGAGGTGGAAGCCGGCATAAAGCGCGACCTAGCGACGTTTAAGACAGGCACTCCGGGCGACCTTAAGAACTTTATCACTGCCGTCATCGACGAGCGTGCCTTTGACAAAATCGCAGGCTTCATCGACGACGCAACGTCCAAGTCGGATGCCCAGATCATCGCCGGAGGTGGCTACGACAAGTCCAAGGGCTACTTCATTGAGCCCACGGTCATCCTCACCACCAATCCCAAGTTCCGCACGATGTGCGAGGAGATTTTTGGCCCCGTTTTGACGGTTTACGTCTACCCCGATGCGGAGTGGTCCTCTACCCTGGCTTTGGTGAACGAAACCTCCGAATACGCCTTGACCGGTGCTGTTTTCGCCACGGACCGCGCGGCCGTCGACGAAGCCACCAAAGCCCTCGCTTTTGCTGCAGGGAACTTCTATGTGAACGACAAGCCCACCGGTGCCGTCGTGGGCCAACAGCCCTTTGGGGGCGCTCGTGGTTCGGGCACCAACGACAAGGCGGGTTCTGTTCTGAACTTGCTGCGTTGGGTTTCTCCGCGCACCATCAAGGAGACCTTGGTACCCCCCACCGACTACCGCTACCCCTTCATGGGCTAAGAGGATCCAGGCGCATGGCTCCATGCGCCGTGCATCCAGACGGAAATTTTAAGCGTTTAATGCAAAAAGGCGGCCCTTGCGGGCCGCCTTTTTGCTTCCGTACCCGGAGCCTTACCGCGCAGGAATGCGAACGACGTACTTCGTCGAGTAGAACTCCCCGGGCAAAATGTCGGGCAAGGGAAAGAGGGTGGCCTTCAGGCCTTTGAGCTCTTCCGTCAAATCCCCTCCCTTGAGCGCATAAAGGGCTACATTGGGGTTCTTGCTCCACAGGTGGCGCGACCAGCCCATGAGTGTTGCAGCTGGCGCAACGGCCCGTGTAACGACCGCGTCAAAAGGTCCTTTGAGCGATTCGGCACGTCCGTGAATGGCCGTCACATTGGGTAGGCCCAAGGCATCCACCACGGCTTGAACCACTTTGATTTTCTTGCCAATGGAATCGATGAGCGTAAAATGCACGTTGGGGAAGGCAATGGCCAAGGGGATGCCGGGGAAGCCCCCACCTGTCCCAATGTCCAAGATGCGCAAGCCTGGACGGTGCGGAACGATGCCCCCTAAGCACAAGGAATGAAGAATGTGGCGTTCCCAGATGCCGTCTTCGTCTTTTCGGGAGATTACGTTGATTTGGGCGTTCCACTCTGCGTAAAGCGCAGGCAGGGCCTCCATCTGCGCGATGGCTGCCGGCGTCAGAAAGGGAAAGGGCGCAGCCCAATTTTCAGGTGCCTTCATTTTTTCCAAAAGGTTAAAGCCTTTGTCAAGAGGCGTGCGCGTAGGTAAACCGGTGCACTCAGGCCCACGGCCCATCCGGCGCCCAAGCGCTGGCTCCACTGCACCGCATACACCCAGAAGCTGACCTGCAGGAACACATAGACCCCAAGCAATGCTTGAAGCTGTCCTTGCAGGAAGCGAATCTGTGGACTGGGCTGGAGCATCCCAAAATCCTCCATGTGCATCCACAGCAAGGCCAGGTGCAATCCCGCGGCCACCGCGACAAGATCCACCAAGAGGATTAAAAATCCATAGCGTGCCACGGCAAAGCGTTCGCTTCCCTCGCGGTGGGCGCGCATTTTAGGATCGTGCTGGGGTAGCCAGGGACGCGTAAGAAAGGCGGAAGGCTGGGCCACAGGTACAACGGCTCCCTGCGGCACTAAATCGTTCAACAGGAATTCGGCTTCGCCGCCGTCCAAGTGCATGCTGGTCAAGTAGCCCTTGATGTCAAAAAAGCCTTGGGTTTTAAAGGCAAAATTCACGGGAACCATGCCAGTCGTCTTTACCGCCTTCAAGGCAGGCAACAGCGGGCGTGCACGCAGATGCGCCCAAACATTGACCGCTAGGGATTCGGCACGGGCTCGGAAGGATGCAGAGCGGGGCGCTACCACCGGCGCGAAGGAAGCGATGGCCTTGCCTCGGCGCAAAGGAGATGTCAACGCACGCTGCCACTGCTGCAAATCGGCAGGAACTTCACAGCGGGTGTCCACCCACAGACTGTAGGTGCGGTGCGCTGCTTTAACAGCGAGGGTTAACGCCAATTTTCGGGTGCTCCAAAAGCGCTCGGAGGCCGGTAAGGTGACCACCGTCAACGACGGGTACTGCCGTTTGAGGGCTTCAAGGGCATTGGCGGTATCGTCCTCGCTCTGGTTGTCCACCGCCAGGATTTCGGCTTCTGGGAGGTGTGCAAAGGCCGCATGGACCCAGCGCTCGAAACCTTCTGCATCGTGACGACCGACGATCATGAGGCTGCATTCGGACGGTTCAAGCCCTTTGCCCGCAGCGCGACTCCACGAAAACCAGGGCAAGAATACCCGGATAGCTGCACTAATGCCCACGACCAAGACCGCCAAAGAGCCCCAAAAAATGAGGTTCATCGCGCTGACCGTTTCGGCGGATAGTGCGCCGGCTTGCAAAAAGACAGAGTAGCCCATACAGGCACAAAAGTAGTCCATAGGAAAGGCCTAATTTTGCTGTATGCAATTTGATCTCGTTGCCCAAGATTCGGGCAGTTCAGCGCGGGCTGGAACCCTGCACACCGCGCACGGAGCCGTCCCTACCCCCATCTTCATGCCGGTTGGAACGTTGGGCACGGTGAAGGGCGTGCACCCGACCGAACTCAAGAACGATATCAAAGCACACATTGTCCTGGGCAACACCTACCATTTGTACTTGCGTCCGGGCACGTCCATCCTGGAAAAAGCGGGAGGATTGCACCTTTTTACGACCTGGGACGGCCCCATGCTGACGGACAGTGGCGGCTTCCAGGTGCACAGCCTGCAGGACATTCGGAAAATCACGGAGGAAGGCGTCAAATTTCAATCGCATATCGATGGCAGTCGGCACCTCTTCACGCCGGAAGCCGTGATGGATATCCAACGCCAAATTGGCGCTGACATCGTCATGGCCTTTGACGAGTGTACCGACTACCCCTGTGCCAAACCCTATGCCCGCGAGGCCATGGAGCGCACGCACCGCTGGCTGGACCGCTGCTTCACGCAGTGGAACGCCACGGAACCCAGCTACGGCTACGAACAGGCGCTCTTCCCCATCGTCCAGGGAAGCACCTACCCCGACTTGCGCCAGGAATCAGCCGAATACATCGCCTCCAAAGGCGCCTTTGGCAACGCCATCGGAGGCCTGAGCGTCGGCGAACCTGCCGAGGAGATGTACGCCATGGCCGATCAAGTCTGCCGCATTTTGCCCGCGGATAAACCGCGCTACCTCATGGGCGTCGGAACCCCCGCCAATATTTTGGAAAACATCGCGTTAGGCGTAGATATGTTTGACTGCGTCATGCCCACCCGCAACGCCCGCAACGGCCAAATCTTCACCTCCGAAGGCATTATCAACCTGCGCAATGCCAAGTGGGCGGACGACTTCAGCCCCTTGGATCCGAACGGCGATGCCAGCGTGGACCAACGCTACAGCAAGGCCTACCTGCGCCATCTCTTCCACGCCGATGAGCAAC
>Ga0255778_10001680_pt1 | contig 19791 bp, 27 predicted proteins | sample 071ome_31_FD_179976 | JGI IMG/M metagenome (GOLD analysis project Ga0255778, IMG submission 179976) | Coastal salt marsh microbial communities from the Groves Creek Marsh, Skidaway Island, Georgia - 071405CT metaG (version 2) | ecosystem: Environmental > Aquatic > Marine > Intertidal zone >...
AATAATGGGTATAGATAATAATGAAGAAGATCATCGGTGCCCTAAGTGTGGGTTTGTTCTATGCATTTGTCCCGTCGATTTCACGGGCAGTGCCTGTAGTACCAAATTTTACACAGGGCTCGATGACTTCCCATACCGAAACAACAAGTACGGTTACGGAAACTATAAATTCAATAGACTATAACACAGGATATCAATATACAATAACAGGTAGTGGTATTACAGCATCAGGTAACTTATCACCAGGAACAGGTGCTAATAATGTAACAATCGAAGGAGTGACTTCATCATGGACTGGCGTAACAAGCAGACCGACATTCACACAAACAACACCAGGCGCAGCGTTTCAGTTCACAGAAACGTATCAAGGTCCTGGTTTAAGCAATCAAACGATAATTCAAAGAACCACGGAAATCAAAAGCGTAACCGACACAACCTCTATCTTTACGCAGTAATCTTAAGTGTCCTCTCCCCAGCACTGGTCCAACAAAGAGTTCTTGCTGAGACTGTTGGTGGCGTTAGCGCCACTGCTGCTCCTGTGGCTAACTCATCCGGTAGTGTCACTAATCAAGCCATCCAAGTCCTTCAAGGTCCTTACATCACCAACACCTATGGTGGTGGAATCCAATGTCAAGGACCAACGCTGAATATCACACCATTTGTTACTGGTTCTGGTTCGATGCAGAAACCTTATGAACCGTACTATATGGATCCTGTCTATGATATGAGAGATTTAGATGATGATGGATCTCTAGATAATCCTGGAAATATCTTATATACTGTTCCCACCAGAACAGGGCAGAAGGATAATTATAATATCTCATTGGGAGTCAGTGCTACTTGGTCTATCCCACAAGACAAGAAACTACAAGACCAGTGTAAAGAAGCAGCAGCGACTCAAATTGAATTGCAGAAACAATTGACTGCAAATAAAAGATTAGACTTTGAGATCGCCAGACTCAAGAATTGTGGCGAGTTGAAGAAACAGGGCATCTATTTCCACCCCAAGTCTCCATATTATAAAGTGTGTGCGGATGTGGTTGTTACTAATCCTGGCGGTGTCATTCCTCCACACAAACATTCTATCCCTTCGGTTTCAGTGCCGAACGCAAAGCCCGTATCGCCTCCGTCCTCTCGCGCTGAAGATCTCGGCGCTCCGTTACAGAGAGGACTGGGACAGACTTCCCCCTAATCTTAGCAATCTTTTTCATAACTTTCTTAATCGTTGGTTTAATAACCTTGAGTAGGATATCTGCCAATGGTTTTGCTGCGAGTGCTGATGCTGTTGCCACTACAGCAATACCACCAGTAGTCATAACAGAACCAGCACTAGGAAGTCCAGCAATAACTTGCTCTGGAATAGGCACCTTTTCTGTTTGCTGGACACACTGGTTTCCTATCAGTTGATATCCAGTTACTTTCTTTCTAAAACCTTCTAGGTATTCACCAACAGGTTCTTTTGCTGCTTGTGCTGGTGTGGGGCAATCAACCTTAGCAGTGGCAGGTGCTGCTGGTGGTAACTCAGGTGTCTTTGGGACTTTTGGTTGTTCTGGTTGTCTTGTGTCTGCCTGTGATGGTTTTGTAATGAGCATCTCCTCTGGAGAATACTCAATAGGATTAAATGATGGCACACTTCCATCACAATAAGTCCTAGCACCTCTTGGGTCATCTTGTGCCAGTTGCGGACCACCATCAGGGTGTGCTTCTACGCAACCAGGCATATTAACTATCGGTGTTCCAATGTTTTGTGTTACTGGGACAACTGGTGGTATTGCTTGTGGATATTGCATCAACCAATCAGGAACTGGAGGTATATCCAGACTCCTGATTTGGATTTCTCTTATCTCAGGCATCAATCATCATTTGTGAAAAGATTTAAAAATCCACTCCACAGATGAAAGAAGAACACATAAAGGAAGAATTTTCCCTCAGCATCTTTGGATTTTCTTCTTCTTGTTGTAGTCATAACCAACACCAAACTTAATATTATTTAACAGGAATAACACCACCCGTTACTGAAGGCACATTTGTTTGAGACATAACATCTCCAGTAGCAGAAGGCATCTTAGGCATTGCCGACTCTACCATTCCTGGAAGTGCTTCTGTAACTGCCTTGGTGATTTCTTCTGTTGCCTTTACTCTTACATCCTCAATCATCGCATCTTTGTTGAGGAAGAGGTATGCTCCACCACCAACAACACCAAGTGATATAAGTCCTGATAGTAGTGCTATCACGTTTACTAGTTTCTGCATTGGTTTACTCCACTAAAGTTCCATGTGCTCTACGAATCTCTTTGAGTTCCTCAAAGTTCTTCTGTTTGGTTCCACCATCATATGCCCAGGCATATCCTTCGGTGATCATTTGTTCGTTGAGAGAGACTTCTCCGTCTCCGATGTAAAGCCATCCCAGGAGTCTACCGTATTTACCAACACCCCCAACAAGCTCAGTCCTAATAACGAGGTCATCATCACCAGCGATAGCACCATTGAGCTTGTCTTCGAGCCAGTGGGTTGCGTCGTACCCAAGAGCCTTCTCTTCGTCGTCGCGTGTTCGTTTCTCTGGTGTATCGACTCCTGCCACTCTGACCCTTTCCTTCTTATAAAGATCGAAACCCAGGTCAATAGTGACATCGATTGTGTCGCCATCTACAACCCTATTTATTTCCACTACTCGGAAATTATAGCAGGACTTCCTGCTTGGTGGTGTCATTGTCCCCATTACTTCTTACCTCCGTTTTTAGCTCTTTTCGCCGTCGCATTCCCCTGGAACTGCTTGGACTGTTTCCCCTTCTTCTTTGCCTTGAGTCTCTTGGACATCCTCTTCCATCTCCTGAAATGCGAGGCGTAAGATATATATGACACAATATAGCGTAAATGCGAGTCCACAGCAGAGAAGTATGATTACGGACCAAACAGGATCATTTATATCAGTCACAGTCTTTACTCATAGTAGCAATTTCTCCACCTATCTCAGCACCAGTGTTTCCACCAAACATTGCTATCCATCCTGCTGCTAACCATCCAATATAAGGAATACCACTTAGAGCAGGAGCAGCAGAAGCACCAATACTAGTTCCTACTAGTCTGCCGGCATTTTCTCCACCACCTTCCGCCTTGATACACTCTATTTTTTGGGCAGTCAACTTTCCCACTTCACCACCCTGGAGATGAGTCGCTCCGTCCATAGTATATTGTTCTTGCTGAACTATCTTTGTATCTCCACCAATACCGAAGAAACCATTCTTCTTCACAACAACCCTATCTTTACCCATAACTTGAGGGGCATTAGATCGGTATTGAATACGATATCCACCCTCATAAGCATCCACCGTATAGGCAGTGTAGTCTCCTACGGGTAGATTAATGATAGGTACTTGTGTTCTATTCATCAGGTGTCCAACAACACCAATATGAGCAACACCAAAAAAGGTCCCAACCCCAAGTGCTAACCACTTGAAGAGGGACCGTTTGGGTTTTTGTACTACTGCGGGTTCTGGATAATAATCACCAGGTTTTTCTTTTTTATCAAAAATAGCCATGGCAGTTTAGGGGATTACTGTGGTTTGTCCTTTGGCTCTACAGCAGATACAACTTCTGGTTCTTTCTTTGCTGGTGCTGGTGCTTTACCATTACCATTACCACCACCTGCCTTAGCAGGAGACAATCCAAAAGCAGCTAAAGATCCAGAGAAGACCGAAGCAATGAAGGTAGGGTCAAAATCAAGAATTTTTTGACCGTTGGGAAGTCTAACGTAGCTAAACGTGAGAAGAGAAGCGGACCAGATAAGTACGACAACTTTCACCAGATTACCAAGGACTTCACTTTTATCTTCATGATGGTCGTCTTTCTCTTCTACATTTGCTTTGGATTTGTTTCCTAGCATTTGTAGAGAGTAAGGCTCTGTTATTTATGGTGCTAGTATTTCTACAGTAATTTGTGCGTTCTTTATTTTGTTGTATTTTTTACAAAGGGTCTCACTTGATTCGTGTTCCCATCGATGGTATGCACTTTTTAAGTTCTGGACATAATCAGTACCTCCGCAACCTACCATTTCCTCGGCAACGATGGTCTTGATTAACACATCCCTCGTTAAATGTGTCATATGTAAATTCTGGTTTCCAACAATAAATCCTACATCACAATGCTTAAGAGAATTCAAAGAATTTATCTTGGGTGGTCTTCAAAAAATATTTTGAATGTTATTATTTATTCAAAGATTGGTTTTACTGGTGGATTAAATTCTTCCCTAACTGCTTTCATAACATGCTTAGGAACACCATAGTATCCCATATGCATCCACACACAGTCAATATAACGCAGATCTTCACGATCCGCGTCTAAGGTAGTCATATCACAATATTCAATAATGTCTGGAGGAACCTCAATCTTTTTCCAAGTTATAGGTTCCTCAATAAAAAACGGAATCACTTTAGAAAACCTTCTTCTTTCAACCACTTCTTAGTCAAAGGAGTGGGTTCATAATCCGTCCACATTGTACCACGAGCACAGGATTCAAGTGCTTCCATGGTCATCTTTTCTGTACGACCTGCCCAGGATGCCTCTGCTTCCCAAGGGCGAGCATGAGGTGGATAAGTACGCTCCACCATCTCACGGTACATCATAGGAACATCTTCCTCTGGTTTAATGATCGCAATCATAGAATTCTCGATAGAACCTGCCATACAATCTTGTGCAGCGTGCCAACCCTCATGGCGCATTACTGCCATCAGCACGCCAGGTCGGCGCATATAAGTTTTATTGAGGAAAAAATTATTGCTTACAGTATGATAAACACCACGATGCCCAACAGGAAAATACTTTTCATCTGCTAAAAACACTCCAACGCCGACATGTTCCAAGGCAGTGAGCATCCTACCGAACTCGTCAGCAATAATGTCAAAATCACTATCGGGATGAGCATCAGCAATAGTGCTGATACTTTCGACTCTCTGGACATCTTTGGTGCATTCGCGGAGTAACATACACCCCATTGCATCCATAGTATAGAATCCTTTTTGAATTTTAGACTCATTTGCCAGTACTGGAGTAGCAAGCAAAATAGAACCAACAAATCCAAGTAATAATTTTTTCATAATATTATATGAAGTATTTTTTATATAGTTGTGTTGCTTCAGCGTGTTTTCCGCTTTCGTTCAACTGTTTTATTTTCTGTAGAATTTTACGCTTGAAATTAACCGATAGAATCTCCGCCATGATCTTCTCCTATAAATTCGAGAGAATAGATATCATGATCATCAATGTCTGGATTAAGCCACTCACTGAACTCTGACTGAATAGCGTGAGCATCTTCCACACATGCCAGTGGGTCCTTGGATGGAAGTTCTAAAAGAGTGTGAATTCGATCAACTGCCCAGTCGTGAGTCGTCTTAAGGGTTTGCTCCAAAGTTACCATAATCTTTTCGCATGTAGCGTCCTAGAATATTGCTATTGTAGTACGCGGGCGAACCGTCGTCAAGTGCTTCAATCAACACGTTATTTAGGAATAATTGCTTAGTTTCCTCATAGTTACACTGCCCCTTAGTAACATGAAGACTCAATATTTCTCTACTGAAGATCTCTTTGCCATACTTTTTCACGTCTTCTTTCAGTTCAGGACAAGAACCATAATACTTTTTCCAATCTGATTCTTGTTTTACTTTTCTTTTCTTTCCCGGTGGCGTTCTAAAAGACCAGAAATACTTTCTCCCAATGTACGATCGTCCGTTGGACTTATTGGTAATGAGATAAACAAACCCAAAGTTGTCCCCAATATCAATAGTGTCAAAAATTTTGCCATCATATCTCCATGGATTATCGTAGCTCATACTATAGAATTCTATGAGCTATTATTTATCTTTAACCCTAGCAAAGCGATTCTACTCAAATAATAAGGATTTGTCAAGTTACCCCGAAATAAATAACATTAAAGACTGAAAAAATGTCAGCATATACTCAAAATATCTTTATCAATATACATTCTGACTTTGAGCATCCATTTGATGTTATTGATGGGACTGGACAGGTTGTAGATGTGACCAATTTGGATTTTGCTTCTCAAATGAGAAAACATCCAGATAGTTTAACTGCTGTTGGATTTGCTGTAACTGTCTTAAATGCAGAACTAGGAAAGATTCAAATTTCTATGGGAAGCACTTTTACCGGAACTTTAAAACCAGGTAGACATGTTTATGATGTAGTTTCTACTTCTCGTCAAAATGCAGAGAAGAGTATCGTTGTTGAAGGATCTGTCTTGGTACGGGCAGGTATATCTTCCGGTTGTTTCTAATATTTCTATAAGGAGAACCTAATGGCTGCCTCAGTATATACAGTCAATCTTACAATCCATACTGGAACCGATTTTGGACAAAATTTTGTTTTTGAAAGTGTTGATTCAAATGCAAGATTAAATCTTGTAGGATATCAAGTATGTGCTAAGATGAGAAAAGCAGAACAATCCATAACATATACTTCTTTCACTACTGAAATTACAGATTATAGTAGTGCCAGAATCAGGTTGTCCATGACTAATGCGGTCACTTCAACTTTGAAACCAGGAAAATATTTGTACGATGTCTTGCTACAAGATCCCAGCGGCAACATTGAGAGAGTTGTAGAAGGTCTTGTAGACGTTAAAAGAACTGTAACCAGATAATAAAAAAGGAGGGTTGCCCCTCCTGAGTATTATTTGAGTTTTGTATCAGCGACGTTGAGCAGCATACCACTTCTCAAAGTCCTCTCTACGCTTATCACCTCTTGGTGGCATAGGAGTCTTTTCTCCACGAACAGGAGCATACTTTTTGCTCTGCTCTCTTTCATACTTTTCAGGGTTGTTGCGAGCCTCTTGTGATTCATCAACGAACTCCACATCTTCTTGACGAAGTGCTTTACGACGCTTTTTCTCAATCTGCTTACGAGTAAGAACTTCACCCTTACCACGATTAGCATCGGGGTCATAGTTATTAGGTGGAGTGAAATTACTTCCAAAAGCCTTAATGTTTTGTCTTACACTAGCAGTTTTTTGCTTATTACTCATACGACGTGAGTCTTCATCAAGAGTGAATTGAGCAACAAGAGAATATGCTTCTTGCTCGGTGTGTCCTCTCTCAATTAGAGACTCAATCATTTGATCGAGTTCCAGTTCTTCTTTTACTTTCTTTCTAGGATCATTTGCTTCACCTCTTTCATAATCTGCCTTGGTATAAGGTCTGAAATCATCTCTTCCACCACGACTGGTGTCACTAGCACCATAACGCTGCTTTCTTCTCTTTGCTGCTCTTTCTCTCATTGCAGCAATAGAGTCTGCCTCTTGGATGGCTTCCTCACTCATGCGGCTGACAACTTTTTGTGCCTGGCGCTTAATGAATCCCTTAATGCCACTCTTTGCTTTCTTTTTCGCTTCACCAGGTGCTCTCTTAACAGCATCTGCTGCCTTGGTAACGCTGTGCTGTGCTGCTCTACCCGCTCTTCTTGCCTCATCCTTAGCAATCGAACCAGCAATCTGAGCACCTGCCTTAGCAGCAGATGCCTTCTTCTTAGCAGTGTCAACAGCACCCTTTGCTGCGGCACCTGCTGCTTTTAGAGCGTCTCCTGCCTTTCTTCCAGCGTATCTTCTTCTAGCGCCTACAGGAGCACCAGATGCTCTTCTAGCAGCAGTATCGTGACCAAAGGTGACCTTTGCTTCCTCAAGATACTCGTTGGTGGCATCCTCTACTGCGGAACATGCTTCTTCCTCAGTGAACCCCTCTTCAATACATTCTGCTACCAGTTCCTCAAAGATTTCATCAAGAATTTCTTCTTCGATGACTTCTTCAGTCTGATACATTTTAACGTATGCTTCAGTTATTCCCTTAATATCTTTGGATAACATGGTCAGTTTTATAAATTCCTAAACATATTTATAAAAAAAGAGGGTCTTGCGACCCTCTATCTTAATCTGGGATATCCCCATATGCTTCATAAGAATTATATTCTCCAAACATATAAGAATCAGACTTTGCTGCTTCTCTATACATTTCTAACGCATCTTCAGTTTTTACACAATTACATTTACAGTTTCCTTTACAGAGAGAATCCTGAGAAGGTATCTGCTTTAACGTCTTGTTTGATTCCTCCGACGATGTAAGATTCGACTTCGGTTTCTTGGGGTGCCACTTGAAGACCCTTAGAAGAGATCCAATGCTCTGTCCAAGGTAGTGGGTTATTTTTTGCTGGTATGTCATAGAGCGGTTTGAGTCCGATTGCTTTCATTCTGCGGTTGGCAATCCATTCAACATACTGCTGAAGTAGTTTGTCGTTCAGACCAATCATAGAACCGTCCTTGAACAGATACTCTGCCCAATACTTTTCTTGATTGACTGCGTTCTCAAACGCCTTATACATCCATTGCTCTTCTTCTTTAGCAATCCTCGCCATCTCTGGATCATCACCATTCATCCAATTTTTCATGATGTTTTGAGTGATGACCAAGTGCTGATTCTCATCCCTAGCGATTAGTGAGATGATTTTTGCACTTCCTTCCATAAGCTTGAGTTCGCCAAAAGCAAAACTGCAAGCAAATGACACGTAAAAGCGAATGCCTTCAAGAATATTAACGTTTGCAACTGCTCTGAAGAGTTTGCGCTTGAGTTCATACCTTGCCTCTTTTGCGTATGGGACTTGCTCTAATGCGTGCATCCACTCAGCAGAATTATCATACTGATGTGCTGAGTTGATAAAATCATTATACGCTTGAGTCACTGTCACTGCACGCTCCATAATGCGATCCTCTTTGAGGATAGTATCAAAAACCTCAGATGGGTCTGAATAAACGTTTTTGATAATATATGTGTAGGAGCGTGAGTGAATCATTTCCATGAATTCCCACACTTTCATACAAGCCTCCAGTTCAGGAAGGGAGCAGTATGGTGCAAATGCCATACCAGGACCACGACCCTGAACAGAGTCCAGCATGATCTGATACTTCAGATTGCTGGTAAAGATATGTTTTTGTTCTGGACGCAGCAACTGATAATCACTGCGGTCCTTTTGGAGGGAGACCTCCTCGGGTCTCCAAAAGTATCCAAGTTGTTGAGTTGTAAGTTTGTCAAAGATAGGATACTTGTATGAATCATATCTTTGAATACCCAGAGGTTGACCAAAGAACATTGGTTGTTTCTTTGTATCAACCTCGTTAGAGTTGAAAACCGTCATGGATTCAACCATTGGTTTCTCCTCTAACCCCGTCTTAAATCTTACAAGACTCACAGTCTTCCTCCTCGGCGTTTTCTAGTTGAGAGATTAGATTTTCAAGAGACTCTTTTGCCTCTTCGACCTCATCGGTCTTGATATCGTAGGTGTTTTGATAGTAACTGGTTTTCCAACCGTACTTATATGTAGTTAAAAGGTCTTGTGCCCATACTGAAATGGGAATCTCATTGTTAGGATAATGTAATGGATTATAAGACCAATTGCCACTAATTGCTTGATCAAAGAATTTTTGCATCACAGCAACAACATTAATATAACCACGATTGGACTCCATATCCCAAAGAAGCGTATAAGCGTTCTTAAGAGACTGATATTGGGGGACAATCTGCTTAAGAACTCCCTTCTTGGACTTCTTAACGGACAGGAAGGCACGAGGAGGTTCGATTCCGTTTGTGGCATTTGACACAACGGAACTGCTCTCCGAAGGCATTTGTGCGGACAGTGTTGAGTTCCTAACTCCGTACTGCTTAACCTGTGCTCTAAGACCTTCCCAATCATATTTTAACTCGTTAGGTACGATTTCGTCAACGTCCTTCTTGTATGTATCGATGGGAAGAATTCCATTTCCATACTTTGTTCGGCTACTATACTCACAAGCACCTTTTTCTTTAGCAAGATTAACAGTTGCTTGAATGAGGTAGTATTGGAATGCCTCAGTAAGGTCGTGTACTGCTTGCCAGGCACCCTGAGAGTCGTAGGAATGCCCGTGCTTGGCGAGATAGTGTGCTAAACCAATATACCCGATGCCAAGTGAGCGACGTGCCTTGGTGGCGATTTCTGCTGCTCTGATGGGATAGTTTTGAAAATCAATGAGTTCATCAAGACTCCTAACAGCAAGATCGCAAAGAACTTTAAGATCTTCAAGATCCCTAATTTTTCCAATATTAATAGCAGAAAGAATGCAGAGAGCAATTTCCCCATCTTCATCGTCAATGTGTTGTAATGGTTTGGTTGGAAGAGTGATCTCCTGACACAGATTGCTCATCTCAACTTTATCCATGAAGGAAGAGTGAGAATTACAATGGTCGATATTCATAATGTACAAACGACCAGTTTCGGCACGCTCTTTTAGAATATCGAGAAAGAGTTCTTGAGCTCCGATAGTCTTTCTTGGAATAGACTCATCTCGTTCATAAACATTGTATAACTCGTCAAATCCAGGAGTGCCAAAAGCATCATACAGACCAGGAACGTCGTGTGGACTGAAGAGTGAGATGTTTTCGTTTTTGATGAAACGCTCATAGAAGAGTTTAGAGATTTGAATGGAATAATCTAGTTTACGGACACGATTATCTTCAGTTCCCTTGTTATTCTTCAGTACGATAATATCTTCTATTTCTTGGTGCCAGATGGGGAAGTGGACAGTTGCTGATCCACCACGGATGCCATTTTGAGTGCAGCATCGGACAGTTGCTTCAAACTTCTTGAGGAAAGGGACAACGCCTGTGTGCTGAACTTCTCCGCCTCTGATTTTAGCGTTGATGCCACGGATTCTGCCTGCGTTGATACCGATGCCCGCCCTTTGTGCAACATATCTGCCGATAGCCATATCAGAACTAAAGATGCTATCGAGGGTGTCATCAGCATCAATAAGAACACAGCTAGCATATTGTCGAAGTGGAGTTCGCACTCCTGCCATGATAGGTGTGGGAATGTTGATTTTGTGCTTGCTGATTGCGTCGTAGTATCGCTTGACATAATCGAGCCTGGTTTCTTTAGGATATTTAGAGAAAATAGTTGCAGAAATCATCAAGTACATAAACTGTGGCGTTTCATATAGTGCGCCACTGCTTCTATCCTGCACGAGGTACTTATCAACGACCTGACGTAAACCTGCATAAGTGAAGAGATAGTCACGATGATGATCAATATACGACTGAAGTTTATCAAACTCTTCTTCAGAATAGAGATTGAGAATCTCTTCATCATAAACTCCTTTTTCGATACAACGTTCAACATGTACCCTCAAGGGGGGAATGTCGTGCATACGACCATACAACTGCTTGCGAGTAGCAAACAGAAGCAGACGAGCAGCAACAAACTGATAGTTTGGATGATCTAGATCAATCAGGTCAGAAGCAGAACGGATCAGAATCTCCTGAATTTCTGCTGTTGTGATACCATCATAAAACTGAATACCAGACTGCATTTCAACCTGAGAGGCAGAAACCCCAGCAAGGTCTTTACATGCTTCCTCCACCATAACGTGAAGTTTATTCAAGTCAAGAGGTTCAGTACTCCCATTTCTCTTGACGACTTTAGTTCCGTTGCTCATATTTTTTTCCAGTTGTTAAACTTAATTTTTGCTTCTAAACCTGAGTATGTATTTGATTTTATCACAGACTGAACATCATGTCCAGAAAGAACCATATCGTTGATGTCTTTCTCTATGATTCCGCTTGGCCAGATGACGATGCTCTCCCCTCTTGATATACATTTGCTAATGCGATTGACGATTTCTCGATTACGGGGCTCATTATCATAAACAAAAATAATACTGCTTCCCTCAAGACAACGAACATCACCATCACTACCACACAAAGCCACGCTATTGTTGATGAAAGTGCTGTCAAAGGGTCCTTCGACCACGTAGACTGGTAGTTTTTCATCGATTGAATTAAGTCCATAAATCTTCGGTGCCTCCTCATCAAGCATCACAGTGATATATTTAACAAAGTTTTGACCTAGTGCTCTTCCCTGAAAACCGATCAAGTTGTCGTCTGTATCATACATTGGTATCACAATACGACTTTCATCCCTACCAATAGTATCAAAAGTCTGTTTTTGGGAGTTGGTCCACTCTTTGAATTTGTTAGCAAAGTAAAACTTTTCTGGATCTAGTTTTCTTTTCTCCAGATATTCTTTAGCAATGGGATCTGCAGATGCCTTAGGCAAATTCAAACTTTTTTTGAATACTGGTTTCTTGAATTCTAGTTTGGGTGCTTCCACAACAAAGTTTCTGCCAGTATGCCCTTCCTTAAACTTCTCTAGCGTATATTGCTTGTGAAGTGTAAGATCTAATTCCTTAAGGAAATTATTGAAGGACAAACTAGCACCGCAGTTGTGGCACTTGAAGTTGGTATTGTTCTTCACCGCGTAAATGTATCCGCGTGCCTTGTTCTTATTGCGCTGGGAATCCCCACAGATAGGACAGCGGAAGTTGTAGAGATCCGCTTTGACCCTCTTGAATTTTTGAAGGCGTGATGAAACTAGTCCAATATACTTGGAGTCAACCAAATCCATTATAAAAGGATATTACTTCGTGCTTTGTACTATAGCAGCTTGTGTTGATGGGGTCAATACCCTAACCATGGGTGGAACAACTTGCATAACTGTCACAACCGTCGCAATAACAGCAGTGGCACCAACAACAAATTTGGCATTAGTATCTACCTTCTTCTGAAGATTAGATACTCGACTATGCATTTGCTCATGATCTCTATCTACTTTTTCTTTCAACTCATCGATCATTTTGATAATGAGTTTATCTGTTCTTTCGCTTTCTTCTAAGCGTCCTTCATGACGTTCTAAGATTATAGCAATCTTATTGCTGTTCTCAGAGATAGTACCGACAGCACGTTCAAGTTTGTCAAGCATCTCTTTGGAGAGATCTTCATAAATGTCAAGTTTCGATTCTAAAACTGCTAATTTACCAAGACCAAATGCCATTTTACTTCATCCAGCGTTTTCTAGCACCAGGAAACTTACCTCTTCCAATAATAGTTGGAAGTTCATTATACTTTTTCTTCTTCTTTTTATGGACTGGTGGATCATCCCCTGCTTCTCTGGTGCCAGCAATCTGACCACCACCAACACTGTTGACTGGTTCTTCTTTTAGAACGCGGAGAATAGAAATGATCTTATCAATATCCATTAGATTGACCTTAGTTCTGTTAAACAATAATCATCTTCATCAATATTATGAATATCAGACTTTGGATATTCGGGAACTCTATTCAAGAAAGCCAGAAAACTTTTAATTGCTGGCCAAAGATCTCTTTCAAGATTATAAAACAACAGAGGAACTGCCGCATCATCAAAAACATTAAACAAGACTGTCAAATGATTTAGAATGAGGTGCGTTTTCAGTTCCCCTGTATTCTTATATCGCTTCAATAAACGTTTGATATATTTTATTCGCTTTAAATCATCCTCAAAATCTTCCCTAGTAACTGACTGAGGGTTATCGTAGAATTTTATAGCGAAGAGCAAATAATTGCTCTCGTTCAATTCGTCAAATCTCATACATCAGTCAATTATCATGGAGTAAATACGTTGGTTCCGTCACCATCAGTACCGAATGCGTCGTCAGCAGCATCACCATAAGTTCCAGCAGAAGTATCTCCAGTGCTGATACCACTCATAGCAACAAGAACTTCCGACTTAACGCGAAGGTTGCCGTGCATATCGTTGTATGTATTAATACCAACCCATCCAGCGTGTGCTACACCATACTTATCTGTAGTGTTAGCAACACCAACTTCGTATGGATCTAAACCAAAGATATCTGCTGCTCCATAATGAGTATCGTGGAGAGTATATTTTGGTTTTTGTGAGATTGTGTAAGCAACACCAGCAATAGCGGCGCCGCCGTCTGGTGTTAGGAACTGAGTAGACCCAATCGCAATGAAAGTGTCTGAGGTAATCCCTGAGATAATTGCTTCACCGTAGGTATTTCCAACACCAATAGAAATTACATCACCAACAGCAGCGTTGGTAAAGGTCGTACCAGAACCAGTAATGGTTTCATTAGCAAGATCTACAGTGATCGTACCAGTTGCAAATACAGCGTCTGCTGTGCCCCAAAGAGCCATGTTTTCTTACCCTATAATTTTCTTATATTGATATTTATAAAAAAAGGAGACCTTTACTTTAGGTCTCCTATAATATCACTCTTCTTCTCTATTTCTAATTGCCTTAGTGACAACTTCGAGAAGTTGATCGTCCATATCGGTCTTGGTTAGCTTAACCGCTTTACCCAAGATAACAAGACAGATCTCAACCAACTTTTCACCGAGTTCTTCGTTTTCTGGAATCTTGTTGACGGCATCTGTAATTACCTTTGATGCGAGGGGAAGTAAAAATCCTAACATAATAGAGTCCTATTCATCTATCAATATATAGGAACTTACCCCTTATTTTTCGCTGCTTCTACCTTCTTTTGAAACTCTTTAAAGGATTTTTTTCTTTTTTCGACACTCTTTTTAACAGCACCCATTTTAAGAGCACTGCTAACACTTCTTCTCAAACTTGTACGCCCAAGAGGTGGTTTAGTTTTATCAATCGCTCTGGCAACTGCTAAACCAACACCCTCTTCTACTTTCTTCTTTTCGGGAAGACCTTTATGCTTGGTAGAAGCAAAATCCTTAGCATCACCCTTTTTCATGGATGCTGCTGCTTGAGCAACTTGAGCAGATGGTGCTGCCATCTCCCCCTTCTTCACGGCATGAACCATACCCATGAAGCGTTGTTGTGCCTTAGATACTGCGGGCATTATTTTTTCTCCTGCTTCTTTTTCTCCATCTGCTTCTGAACCCAGGTCTTACCTGGTTTGATTCCCAGTTCAGCATTAGAAAGTTTCTTGGCAGGTGGGCGATCGTAATCTTTACGGGCAGCCATTCCACCGCGCATTTGATGCTCATCTCTTGCACGATCTGATGCTTCTTCGGTCATCTCACCTTCTGGTTCAAAGGAGTTATACATTGCAGGATTTTTCCTCTGACCGTCAGCGTGTCTGACCAATCTTGCTAGTTTTTTGAGATCTCTCTGTCTGCGCTTATTGTCCTTGAAAGCGTATGCTGCTTTCTTATCATCCTTGGGAGCAGGTTCTTTCGCAATCTTCTCATATTCTGCTCTATCAACTGCTTCACCGAGTTCATCAGCAGTCTTCATGTTTCTTGGAGCAGGAGTAATACCAGCAACTTTGATACCCTTTGCTCTCAACTTGTTCTTGAAGAGATCCATTTTGGTTGGCATTTCTCTTTCATCACACTCACAAGGAGTCTTGCCACAATCACATCCTTTCTTTTCGGTCTCTTCATCTACAGTTTTTCTGCGTCCATACTTATCGGTCTTCTGGTCATGTTGTACAGGTCTACCCTTTCTTGGTGTAGCTACTGCAGAACCTTTCTTAAAGTCGGAAGGATAAGTTACCTCATCAATATTTTCACCTTCTGCCTCATAAGAAGCCATGATTGAAGGGTCGGATCCCTTAGGAGAAGATCTTAGTGCCTGAAGTTTCTTTTGAAGAATTTGAACTTCTTGCTGTCTTGCTCTATCGTTTTGTTGCTCTCTTCTCTTTTGGGCAGGATCAACCTTATCAGCAACTGGTGCCTGTTCGGTCATTGAGTTGGGAAAAACCTTTACTCTTTTTGAGTTATTTACGCCCTTGCCTGTAATCTTTTTTTCGGGAATATCTCCCTCCTTTTCATAGATTACTCCTTCTTTTACACTAGAAGTATCCTTACCATCAGGCTTCAAACCTTTCTTACGTTGAATGGCATTATGAACGGCACCACGATATTCCTTAGCACCAGACTCAACTTTACCATCACCATCATAATCCTTACCTGCTTTTGCGGCAGCAGTTTGCTTGCCCTTGGATTTCTCATCACCAGTGATCGAACCATATCCAGTCATCTCAACAGAAGAGATATTTGGATTGGCACGGAGTTCAGCAATCTTGGCACGGGATGCCATTCTTACATAGGTGTTACCAGTCTTCTTATCGGTAACTCTAATCTTGTATTGCTTTTCTTTTACTTCTTCCTCTACTTCAACCTTCTCTACAGTTACGCCTTCAACAAAAACTTTAACCATAGCATTTACCATTGCCTTCTCAGCAAGTGATGCTACGTCGGAAGTGTGCTCTTCACCAATGAGTTTCTTCTTAGCAAGTGCCTTAACTGCTGGGGGAGCAGGTGACTTGGCAAGTTGTGCCAGATATGCCTTGGCAACCTGAGCAGGGTTCATCTTAGTTCCCTTGTTCAGTTGTTGCTTGACCTTATACTTCACATCATACGCAAGTTGGGATGCCTGCTTTTCTACAGGATTATCGCCTTGAGCATGACTGCCCTTTGCTGGGGTTTCTTCAACGATATGCTTACTCATGGGTGGAAAGATTTTGATTACTTACTTTTTCCTATACTTATTTATGAATTGTTGTCCCCAACTAGATCCGGGGACCATTGTCTCAACGTATTTTCTAAAAGCATCAGTTCCAACGAGTCTTTGATCTGCTGGAACACCCGAGATTTCAGTAACCTTATTATAGTCTGGTTGTTTAGTTCTCTTTACAAGATTTTCAATATTCTTGATTGGTTTTTCAAGATGCTTTCTGCTTTCTGTTACGTCCTTAATCCAAGACTTGAACATGATATTATCTTCGGTAACACAAATCAAATAGTTGGTTCCTCTACGAATGATTTTACCAACTAATCCAGTATTTAGATTTTCTACAAGGTCACCAACGTTAAAAACTTTTTCTTGGATAAAGTTCTCACGCAATCCAATCCAGTCAAACTTAGGAGCAATTTCCCAAAGACTCCATCCCTCTTTGATTTGCATTGCGGCACGAAGAGTATTATAAAGTTCCCTTGCCTGCTTATTATTCATAGAAGCAGGGACACCCTTACGGAAAGTTTTGAAATCTCCTTCTGCTGCTGCCAATCTCTGCTTCGATGCAGACATTCCAGAAACATCATCACTATCAGGATCTCTATCACCTGCCGAACGAACTTCTACATTATCAAAGGCATAAAGCTTTCCATTGTAATCACCAGAAAGTTTCTCAAATTCTTTTACTCTATCTCCACCACCAATGATTCTTACGCCAGCATATCCATCCATATGTGCCTTTTTGAGCACATCAAAGATGGTGCGGTTTTGTGGATCATTAACAATTCTCTCACTATGATTAGGATACATCTGTCTCATAATAGAGACTTTGGTATCAGGATCTAGTGGATTCTTTTTCTTGTCCTGACTTCTAGATGGGACAATAATATAGTCACCATCATCAGACGATGAAGCAACAGTATCCAAAAGTTTTTCGTGTCCAGTGGTCGGTGGATTAAAACGACCAAAGGCAATCGTCAGAGTTCCTTTTGTTTTCTCAACTTCAGGAGGAACCATTGGTGGTTTCTCTGCTGCTGGTTCCTGCTGTTGTGGTGCTGGTTCCTGAGTTGGTTGTGATAAATTCTTTTCCTTGTCAGTTTGTGGGGGATCTTGCTGCCCAACTCTCTGACGCTTATTATAAAACTTTAGTTGACCTTTTTCTGTCTTGGCAACAAACTCTTTGGTCTTTGGATCATACCACCCACCATGACCATCACCAACCAGACCCATGCGCTCTGCCTGCTGTACCGCAGTAGAAGCAGCTGCCTCAGACAAGAATTGGAAAAAACTTTTCATTACTTACAGATTTCAGATCGTATTGCTTTTTCGTTTGCGACAATGTAACTGAGGACACTATTCCTCATTTTCTTATATTTATTCATTTCTTTATCCGTCTTACAGAGAGAAATGTTCTTGTCAAAAATGAGATAAACGTGGGCAAGGAAATCATTGTATCTTTGTCTTCTGTTTTTCGTAGAAGACTCAAATGAATTCAATAGTTCTTTAATGTGTGGGTTCATAATCAGTATAATTTTACATGTATTCCACCAGTAAATTGAGCAGATAATCTTCGTTGTGGACCCATAGACCCACTAGCCGACATGATTTCTCTCTCTTCCCTATTTAATCCACTCATAACACCAATCGAAGCAGCAGCATTATATAAATTTTGAATGACTCTGGTTTTAATTCTTTCATTCTGAATGCTGTTTATTGAAACACCAATTTCACCAGAGATAGTTTTTAATTTGACTGAGTTTGGATTATCACCATACTGCTGTATCCAACTTTGAGGAAGATTATCACCATTAATCGACTCCCAAAGATCATTCAAATATCCTAAAGCATTAGGTAGATTTGCCTCATTAATTGGCACTCTTTGCGAAACAAAATTATTATTTGTTGTAGATAGATTTAGGTCAGTATCTCTATAATTCTGTTTTATTCTATTCAGTTCAGTTATTCCTTGATTAGAAGTTTCTGAAATAATTCTAGTATAAACGTCATTTCCTATTGATCCATGTCTAGCAGCAGAAGAACTAGTTGCTCCAGTCTGACTATAAAAAAGTTCTAACTGTTTTTTATTTACGTTGAACTTAATCATCACCACTTTTTCAGATCCAGGAAGAACTTCTCCCCTAAGATTTTGTATTTGCTCCTGCCTCATGTTTCTACCAAGTGCCTGGTTGAGACGTATGGTTCTTAAAGTAAAATTGATTTTTACATCCTGATTACCAGTTGTAAATTCAATAACTGGGGGATTTCTTTGGTTACTAAGGTCGATTTGATCCACAAAATACTTACTGTTCATTAAAGCAAAGTGTGGAGAAGATGGATTTAGCTTCTTCAAAGAAACTGGAATGATTGTTCCCTCATCATATTTTTTGTGTAAAAAATTGTTTATGACATTTACATTTCTTACTTGATGTGATGCCATTCTTTGATTAAAATGTATCATATCCTGAAGACCTTTGGGAGTGAAAATCCAAATGTCTGCTGGGTTCCATTTATCTGGTTTAACTCCACTATTCGCTAAAGCAAAAATTTTATATGGATTATAATTTAAAGGAGTAACTCTAGCCCCATACGCAAATATTTTATCATTATAAATCTTCGCATTGTTTGGAATGTTCAAATTCTCCATTAATACTCTTGCTTGAGCATTTCCATTATCAAGCCAAGTATGGTTTCCAGTTCCAAGAGATCCAATAGCAAAAGAAGCTAATCCTGCTCTAACATCTGCCCTAGAAAGGGAATCACTTCCCGATACAACAATTTTCTGTCTTATACTTGCGTAGGTTGTCATATTCAATCCACCAGTATTTGGATCTATAAAATCACTTTGCTCCAAATTTTTTCTATGAACTAACCGATAAGCAAGACAATACTGAGCTAATATCTCACTATAGACTTCAGTATTACGACCACCAGAACTACGTTGGGTTGCGGCAAACTGCCCCCCAAACTCTCCTGTTTTTGCTAGAGCTCCTAATGGTTTTCTACCATTAGTTTTACCAATAACTCTAATTGTCCTTGCAGTTGTTGATGCTAAAACAGTTTGAATTGTACCAATAGGAGTACTTGGTCCATATGTTTCATTTCCGACTATTAATGAAGTCAATTCATCACTGCTACCATCTTCAAATACAAACTCTTCACGAGAAGTAAATTTTCTAGCAAAGGTCGTTATACGACCACCCCTATTACGTAGTTCCCTGATGGTTAGTCCCATAAGACTTTTATTTTTATTTAGAGTGCTCATGAGAGGACTTGAACCTCCACAGATAAATCTACTGGAACCTAAACCCAGCGCGTCTACCAATTCCGCCACATGAGCAGTATTCGCTATTTGCGAATGGAGAATAGCGGACTCGAACCGCTGACATCCTGCTTGCAAAGCAGGCGCTCTACCAACTGAGCTAATTCCCC
>Ga0255778_10001682_pt1 | contig 19778 bp, 19 predicted proteins | sample 071ome_31_FD_179976 | JGI IMG/M metagenome (GOLD analysis project Ga0255778, IMG submission 179976) | Coastal salt marsh microbial communities from the Groves Creek Marsh, Skidaway Island, Georgia - 071405CT metaG (version 2) | ecosystem: Environmental > Aquatic > Marine > Intertidal zone >...
CTTTAAATATTTGTTTAGGATAACGGACATCATTAATGACCATTTCCTTTGCTGTCTTTATTACTTCGCCATTATATTGCCACATATTATTACTCCGTTATCTTGCGTTAGTATATTTGAATGGGTTTTCTGCAAATGCTATGTAGATGTAATCACCACCACTCACATTTATATTGTCAAAAGATGTTCGCCATTTAAACCCATTGGAAAGTAAATCCGTATCAGGTGGACCACCTGTATTTTCTGCATCAGCATTATCTGCTTCTAAACGAACGGTAATTTCGTTATACGGTGCGGAACGCTCATTATCAAACATATGCCAGCCACCACCACTATCAATCCTTTTCTGCATCACAAATGCAGGTCTAAACCCAGTATAAACAAATGTACCATCAGAAGAACCATTACCAGTATATGAACCTACTTTACTAAAACCATCTACACTATGGAAGCAGTAACCAATAGTATCACTACCAGAATAATTTAATTGTGAATATCCACCTGCTGTAAATACTGTTGAAGTAGGGTCTGTGCTTTGCCAATATAATGCACCATCTGTGTCTTTTGCATTAGCAAGGTTAAGGAATAAATTGTAACCATTACCAATACCTTTATGGTAAGTAATCCAGTTGGAAGAACCACTATCTCGTCTTTTAAATATCATCATCTCAGGTGCTTGAGAAAGACCATGACCTACAGTACCATTACTACCAGTACCAGTAAAATTAACAATACTAAATCCTGCATCTTGGTTAGCACTAACAGTAGAAGTTATTGAACCATTTGTGTTTGATACTCCAGAACCATTTGCTTTCCAGTTCCATGCAACATATGCTTGACCAGATTTATTGTACTCATACCAAGAACCTAAACTAAATCCATCTGAATCAAACGAAGTTATTGCATTAGAACCAGATGCAATCTCTGCACTAGTTGTATTTGAATGCAACAAAGAATTTGTCCCACGAACAGCATCCATGAGAGAATGATATTGACCCTCTACTCTATTTTTACCCCATACAAAATCTGGTTGGAATCCAACGCCTGTAATACTCTGAGTTGAACCATTACCCGTATAAAGCACAGTATTAAAGTGTTCACTAGGAATAACATCAGGGTCTGGTAGATTAGCAGTACATAATGCTAGATAACCACTAGGAGGTGTGTAATAGAAATCACCAATACCATTACCATCTGTATTACCTTGTGCAGTTTTGTTACCTGCAAATGATGAATCTTGACCGAAGTTAGCAATCCAGTCAGCATTATCCGCTACACCTACATAAAACTTCCATTCGTTACTACTATAGACTGAATTAGTAGTTGAATTAACTAGAGTGCCATTCTTATAGAAAGCAATAGTACCCCCATCAACATCTAATGTAACGCCAATAATATCGCCAGTACCGTGAGTAGTTCCAGTATTGGTATTTGATACACCAGTACCCTCACGATAAATGTAACCATTATCTTCATAGACAGTTCTAAGACTATCAACCTCTGAATGGTTCATACCATTGTTACCTAAACCAGTAATACCACAAAGACTTGTTTGAGAATCTTTATTGTAAAACTCAGCATACCATTTACCAGAAGTCATTCCAATAGTTGCAGGGACATCTGTGTAAGTGCCTAAATCTTTCGCCCATAAATTGCCCTCAGCAAGAGTTGCGTTAGTATCCAAAGGATTAAATGTAGCAAAGTTATTTGTTGGACTATCTGGTACTACATCATAAGAAGATAGATTATTTGCAGTAAAGTTATTACCATTACCAGATTTATCATTGTAGTATGTGCCATCAAAGTCAAGATAAAAACCATTAGTACCATAACTACCAGTATATTTAATAGGTTTCCAATGTCCGTAATCTTCGTCAGTTTCTCCGAAGTATGTAGGGTCTAATTGTTGTCCATCTATTTCGTGGATTTCTGCCATATAAACATCAGCGTATCTACCGCTATGTATTTCTGACCTACCAACTGCGTGTTTGGTTGTATGATTTATTTCTGTGTCATAGTTTTGTGAAAAAGGATTGCCACCATTAGTTGATTGTAATTCACCATTTATATATATTTTAACTCTATCACTAGCAGAACCTAATGTTGTATCTACTGCAATAACAATGTGATACCAAGAAGCAGTATCTCTTAATTTTGCTGAAGTTTCGACAGAATCTACACCATTTCTAGTTACAAATATATAATCACCATTACCAAGACCAATGCCATTATTAGCAGTTGAAAACAAATAAGTAGAAGTACTAAAAGATATATTATTTCTTTTGACCCAAGCACTAAAAGTCCATTTCTTACGATTTGTAGCGGAACTAGAAGGTGTCCTACTTAGGTAAGCAGAATCATTATCATTAAATCTAAGAGATTGTTCTATCTGGTAACCACCAGTAGGTAAGGCAGGTACAACTGCTGAATTATCTAAAGACATTACTGTTGTGCCCCAGAGTTATAGATTCTTGTATCTGTTCCATCACTAATATATCCAAGCACATAAGTTCCTGCTGTAGATATTGTAGTTAATAAGTCTGCACCCATTACTTTAGTTGTTGATGCTGCACTTACTGTATATCCACCAGAGTTTACAAGAATAATTGTTCCTGCTTGACCAGATGTGTGATTAGTAAATGTCAATGTAAAGTTTGCAGTAGGTGTGCATACAAAGTGATTAGATGCTTCTAGGTTAAAATTACCATCATTATCTGTAGTTTTTGTTCCATTAACACGACCACTTACATATACACCTTGATTTGTGGTTTCTATTTTAGTATTGTTGTCATATCTAAGACTACAAGCACCATTATCATTAAACTGGGCATAAGTTTCTCCACCATCCCCAGAACGAAAATATATTGAAGAACTAGAATCAATATAAAGATTACCAGTACCTTGGTCTCTTATATAACTAGCAGAACCATCGTGATAAATCTCTAGGTCATTACTAGCACCAAACTGTGTTTTAACATTATCACTAAACCTTAAAGAACCATTTGTCTTATAAGCAGTAGTATCACTTCTTAATAATTGAGATGATTGTACACCATCAAGAGTATCAGCATCTAGTCCACTACCTGAACCATCATTACCTGAGTGCCATATAGTTCCTACGCCATCTAATTTATTAATTTCTGTTGCATTAGCAGTAATTGTTGTTCCACCAACTTTAAAACCACTTAGGTTAGGTGATATTGCTGTAGTGCCATCTAATAAATCGTCTATAGTGTCTAAGTTATTGTTTAACTTAGTTCCCCATGTATCCGCAGACGCTCCAACTTCTGGTTTTGTCAGCGAATATGTTGTAGTTGTAGTATCTGCCATTATTTATTCCTTTTCTTTGCTAAGTAACCTAAGTACGCTTTATTTGCGGATGCCTTGGTTTTGTAAATTGCTTTACCTTTCTTGCCTATTTTATACTTATTTCCTACTTTGTAAACTGGCATTCAGAACTTACCCTTCCATACCCTAAGTTTATCAAAGTCGCCACTAAGCATCATTTTCTTAACGACTTCTTTTCTTGCTTCGACATCGTTCCAATTTACGCCTAGTTTATTACAAACTTCTTTTAAAAGTCCTACAGGAATACTTCCTGCAAATTTGTAATCTTTTCCATCGCCAAGACCACTCTGTCTGATCTTATCTACTCTGTTCAAATGAGGACTGTTATCCCATTGCTTTTCAATAATGATTTTATTGTTTTGGTAGTCTTTGTGCCAAATTTCTTTATCTGCCATAGTTTTTTTAAAAAGAAGGGGTAGGGTTACTACCCCCTCAATTCACCTCTGTATAACTAAATTATGAAGTTGAGTTATCAGCAACGATTCCGTTTGCTTTCTCGTTCTTACATACTAGAGTTAATTCAGTAGTAATTTGACGCTTCTCAGAATCACCTGTCTTAGCAAGTGCTACATTCTTAGTAGGTCTAAGAACGCCAATTGACCACATATCATCTTGCATGATGAATACATCACTACCTCTGTTTTCACGAGAAGGTGTGAACTCTACTGTACCCCAAGGTGTTACATAAACATCAATTGCATTAACAACTGAGTTAGTACCACCAACAGAAGCACCAATTGTAGATCTTTGGTTATTCATGCCAGTAAAACCTAATGCAACATTCATTTGGTAAGCAGAAAGATATACTCTATCTGGGTTTGCACCATTTTCCCACATTGATTGCATTACTGTATCAAAACGAGTTTGTGAAAACGCTTCAGCAGTACCATCTGTACGAGCATCAGTACCATCACCAGTAGGGTTAGTACCATCAGATGCTTTAGATACATTTGAAATCAACCAAGCAGGAGCACCTGCTAATTCTCTAGCAGTATTTGATGCACCTGCAACACGAGCGTTGTTTGCAAATAATGCTTTTTCAATATCTAACTTTTGCTCTTTAGCAATTTTTAGAGTTTGGTAAGCAATTTCAGTTGAACGACCTGCTTTATCAAGACCTGAATCAGTATCAGGAATAACTACTGCGTTCTTAAAGATTTGCGTGTAGTTGCCCAGTCTTGAAGTAGCAGTTCTTGCTTCTGCTGTAGTGTCATCACCTTCAACATGAGCATTAGTAGTAGATGCTCTTAGAGTATCTGTCTGCCACTCGTGGAAAGTGTTAGTTGCTTTAACTTTTTGCGTATTAGAATAAAAAGGAGTTTCTTCTGGTGAGATGTTGTAGATAACATTCTCAAGATCCTCTCTAATTCCTTCCGCATCATAACTATCAAAAGTGTTAGTCGGTTGTGTCATTATTAGTCTCCTAAAAAAATTTTAACTATTCATAATCAAACTAACTGCATCTTGAATTGATCCAGATTGTTTGAATTTTGCCATTTGCTTTTGACGGACTTTACGAGTCGAATCATCAACCTTTTTAGCACCTGCTTTAACAACACGCTTTTTACTTGTTTTCTTAACCGCTTTATTCTTGCCTTCCATGATTTCTCTATACTTGATAGCATCATTTAAAACACGAATTGCTCTATGATCCATAACCATACCGATTTCCTCAGCACTATAACCATAGTAGTTAGATCCACGAGTAACTAACTTATCTCTAACAGTCTTTGCTTTTTCAGGATCTGCGAACTCAGGAATAACCTTTTGTAATTCTGCCATTTCCTTTTGTAGATAAACTTGCTGTGCTTGTTTTTCTGCCTGTGTCTGCTCTTGCATAACAGAATTAACTTGCTTCATTTGTTTATCATATTCTGCCTTTGCCTCATCATATTCTAATTTCTTTTCCATGTAACTTAATGGATCAGTATCAAAATCTTCTTTTGATGGAGGTTTAGGTGCAGTTGCAAATTGACCGCCTTGCATTTGCTGTAATAGTTGTGCGACTTGCTGTCTTTCCGCCTGTAATGCTTGAAACACCGCTTCCGCTTCCTTTCGTTGGCGGGATGCTTCTTGCATACCTTTTTGGACATATTCTTGACCACTATATCCTTGCTTTAGTTCATCTAAAGTAACCTCTTTGACTTGCCCATCAACTTTTACGCTGTAGGTGTCGAGTCCTTCATCCTGAACGGCATTTTCTTCATAGTCGTTATCTTCATCGTCCATATCAGATGCTTCGATTTCAATCTCATCATCTTCCTCAGAATCTAAAGAAACTTCTTCTTCTACATCGGACTCAGCAGTAAGTTCCTCTACTTCAGCATTCTCGTCAGATGCTTCAATAGTCTCTTCTTCTGTTGCCTGAGTTAATTCCTCAACAGTTTCCGTTGCTTCTTCAGTTGGTGCGAGTATTCCCGCTACCGCATCCTCCATACTTAGAGGTGCATTATTAGTTTCAGTCGATTCCATATCGGTGCTTACTCCTTATTTATTTCTATCATTCATTATATCATCTGCGATAACTGCATCAATATAATCAACGATTTTGTTAATAGCAACAACTACATGGTGTGCTTCATCTCTTTCCGCTCCATCGGAGTTAGGATTGAGAAACACCTGTACTTGCCTCTCTTTGACATCTTCAATCAACATCTTAAATGTATCATCTTCTGTCAATCTTCTAAAAGCGTTTGCCTTATCTTTATTATTCATTAATATCTACCACCTGATACTGCTTGACTTGGTGTTGTGTCAGGGTATCTAGGTTCTTTTTGCATCGCTTTAATTCTTTCTATATCTACTTGAGTTCCATGTTTCCCAAGTATATCAACTGCTTTAATAATAAGTTCTTGATCCATCTTATCACGCTCTCTGTCATCTTGAGCAATTGCTTTCTGTGCATCAATTTCTGCCTTAAGCATATCAGTTTGCAGTTTAGTTTGTGCTTTAACTTGTTCCGCTTGTACTTGTGCTTGTGCCAATACCTGCTCAGGAGTAGGTTGTTGTGCCATTTGCATTTGTTGCTGAATCAATTGTTGCTCAACTTCAGGAGTTAATGGATTAAAGTATCTATCAGCGTTTCTAACACCGCCTAGTGCAAGAATATCGCCTAATGTATTTCTAATTTGTGTAAGAGTAACCAGACCATTTTGTGCACCATATGTTTGGTAGATTTGCATTTGCATACCTAACGCTTGATTCAATGCCATTGCTTTTTGCTCTTCTTTACCCATGCCAATACCAACATTAACTGTTACATCCATGTTTGCATTCCATGATCTTGGATCAATAGGCACATATTGTCCATTTAAACGCATTAATTGCTCTTCGTCTGAGTTCTCTACTAATATCTTAAGAAGTAGTCTAAATAACTGCTTCATGCCACCCTCAGCAAGGTTTCTTGCCATGACTTCTACTTGACCTGCACCTGCCTGTGCTGTAATTTGTGCACCAGTAGCAGTTTGGTTTGATAATGCTTCTGGATCAAGTCCAACCGATGCTTTAGTAACACCTGTTTTAGATTCTGTCTGTAAATCCATATACTGAATAGCAGAAAGTGTTTGACCTGCAACAAATGGTATTGGATTTGCTTGGATAGCACCTTGAGTTTTAACTCTTCTAATAGCACCAATTTCATTATTAAGAATATCATCGATATTTGCTTGTCCTTCTACTACATCAATAGCAGGATTATTTACAAGTGCAACATTATCTAAAATACCTCTTAACATCGCTGTAGATGAATCTTGATCATTCATGATTAAATCTGCTACAGAACGACCAAAGAAAGTATGTGGTTCAGGATCTACTTCAAATACTGCAAAAGGTACTTCACTATATGGTTCGTAATCTAATAATGTATCTCTTCCACCTGCTAATAAGATTCTATGTAGCATAGGTTGTCCTGTGCCATATACATCTATCTTCATATAGCATTCAGTAACTTCAATAAGTTTCATTGACGGATCAAATCTTTCTTCCTCATCAATTTCTGCATAACCAGTACGCTCAAATTGCTCTGCTTCACTAAATGTATCGTCTACACTAGAACCAGTTAATTCTGATACTTCATCAAAGTCATAACCCATTTGAACTAACTCTGCTACAGTTAATTCTCTCTTATGAGCAACTACATATGCATCATCAATAGATTTAGCACTACGATCTACATAAAACTCTTCTGGTGGTACTGAATCGATACATAATTTACCTTTCTCTTGCCTTCTTACTACTTTCATTGTGTAGCGTGGCATTTCTACTTCAACACCAAACTGATCGATTTCCATCTTAACTGTTTTAGACTGCTCAATAACTTCTACATCTTTTTCATTGACTAGAAGTGTCATTTCTTCTTCAGTTAGATTGTCAAAGTCATAAATCTTTGCATCGTCATAATCTTCCCAATAAACTTTTAAGATTCCTGTTTTCTTAACTAATGCATCATGTATTGCATCATTTAGTAATCTGTAACCATTTAGTTCTTGGAATTTGTAATGTGCGAACTTAGTTGCTTGTTCTGCCATAGCAACATCTTTTGCACTTTGTGGTACATACTCTACTGGGTTTTCACTTGTAAGGAATACACGCATTAATGAAGGTTTGATACCTCTTACTGTGTCTCTTACTTTAGTTGCTACTATTTTAGAGCGACCTTCCTCCTCACCAATATCGACTTCCCCCTCGAAGTATCTCTGTGATTTTAATCTTGTTGATACGATCTCTGATTCTACAAAGTCAATGGCATCTGCTACTGCACTACTTGCAATGTTCTGAATCTGTCCCTCATCCATTCTTTCAGGTTTCGCCATTGTAACTCCTATTGATTGTAATCATCCATGATGCTAGGTGCTTGACTCATTTCACCTAATAAACCTAAACCAAATCTTTGGTATGTTTTTGCAGTTGGATTAATACCAGTTGTTTCTGAAATAATATCGATTGGTCGTCTAAGATTACCTAGTGTTTGTGCTGTTCTTGCACCAAATCTAGGCGATGATGCTGTTAAACCACCTAATGCAACAGGAAGTCCAAACTCTGATCCAACTACCGCACCACCTATTCCTGCTGTTGCACCTTGTATTCCTCTTGGTAATCTTGATTGTGCAGATACACCCGCTATTGCAGATGGTAATGTTGGTGCACCACCTTGTTCTGCAAGTTTTTGTAATGATCTCATTCTGCCTTGGAAATTAACATTTACATCATCTCTGAATGCACTTAGTAATTTTCTAAATTGTGTATCCATAGCGGTTTTATTACCGCTCATTAATGTTTTATCAATATCAAAAATAAGTTCTTGCATATTGTTGTATTGCTTCATAGCAGTTCCATATGCAGGTGCTTGTTTTTCAATTGTTTTTTTAATTGAATGATATGTATCCATTAATATTTTTTTAGAAATCTTGTCTTGTGCATTATCACTTTGAGCAAGATCCTCCATAGCATTATAAATTTTTTGCTTAAATTGATCCATACCTTCTACATCTTTAAAAGCAGGATCTAAATCATCATATTGTTTAACCATGCTTTTTAATTTGTTTAAAGTTTTTAAACCTTTTTCAGAAGTAGTCATATATTGACTTGTTTGTTTTTTAGGTTTGTATCTTACTAATTTTTCTGATTTTTCAAGTGATTTATAAACATCTTCAAGACTTAATACTTGACTATCTTTAGACCATAATGCTTTGTTATTTCTGTACTGTCTACCTGCATTATCTCTAATAGTTTGTATTGCACTCCTTGCTTCTGCAACAATATCTTCTAATGGAATATCACCTGCAATCGCTTTATTAAATGTCTTTTGTCTTTCTCCACCTGCTCTACCTACAGCATATGCTTCTTTTAATACTGAAGGAGATACGCCAGATAATCTTCCAATTGTTTGTGAACCTAATCCACCTACTACTTTTTCTGCAACTTTTCCCGCTCCTAAAGTAGCAGATACAGGTTCTGTAACTTTTGATGCAAACTCAGCAACACCCGCTGTTTTTTCTAAACCTGCACCCCTTAAACCCATAGCACCACCAGAAAATATCATTGATAAATCACCTAATACACCTATAGGATCTTTAATAAATGATCTCTTTGCTTCTTTTAGACTTCCATATCTGTCTTTGAAGTAAGAGTTAAATGCATTTGCCATATCTTTTTGCTGTTGCCCAAGAGTTGTTACTTGAACATCTAAACCCATAGCATCTAACGCATTTAGTCCTTGACCACCCATAATTTTCATGAATGTCTCAACCATTTTCATTGGATTATCAGTTACTGCATCATACATTTGACTCATGTAACGATTGTATGACTCTGGTGAGTTTTGGAGTGCTTTCCATACAGTTGTTTGTAGATTTGCTTTGTCCATTTGATCATTACGAATAGACTCTTGAATTGCCATCTGTCCATTACGAAATTGCTCTATTTGTTCTGCTGTAGCACCTTCAGGAATTGACCAACCTTCTAATACAGGAACATCTGATTCTTTTAGACCTTGAGTCATAATAAACTCATCGATCATTGCATCAGTAACACCCTCTGGTAAGTTGTAATTTGCTCTTACTTCGTCTCTAGTCATTACTAATTACTCCTCTGGTACTAACCTGCCATTTTTAATAACAAGTTTTTTCTTGGATGAATATGGAACAATTGGTTTAAGCGGTCTATCAATGTAGTCATAAATACCTTCATTAAGATTAGCGTTGTACTTCTCAATTGCTTCATTAATAATTTCTTTTCGTCTTTGTGTAATTCTAATTAATGCTTCTCTTTGTTGTGTAACAGAACCAGTAAGTGATTGTTGCATGAACTTTCTTTCTTCTGGTGTATCGAAACCCCTAGCACCAACACCTAAAATACTAATTAATGGGAATACTTCTGAACCTGTAAGTGCTTCTAAATATTCTGTATTGCTTAACTGGTCTACATTATCAACACCTGCTAAACTAAGTGCTTTCGATATACTTTTTCTAATATCTTGTGCAAAACCTACAATAGGTGCGTCATCACCTTGTTTATTTAAAAGTTTTAGCGTTTCATCTATTGTCATTAGTTGTCTATTTGCTTTTTGTGCAGTTTTAATAGTTTCAAAATCTTCTTTAGCAAATAGTTTTGAACTTTCTGTTGCTTGTGCACTTTGCTCTTCTTGTACTGGTTTAATACTACCTGTAGATGAAACATTGTAAAGTGCATTAGGCGGTAGACTTGTGCCTAATCTTTTATTAATTTCTGCACCTGTTTCTTGTGTGTATCTTGCTTTACCTAATTGAGTTAATGCTTGTGTTGCAGTCATTTGACCTGACTCTAGTGCAAGTGCTATATCCTCTCTACCCATTTTTCTTGCTTGTGTTGCTAATCTAGCATTACCTTTTCTAGTTCTAGCAACTTTTAATTGTTCTTTTAAGAAAGACGCAACATTTGGATCTGGGTTATCACGCATTGTATTAAATGCCATTGCCCAAGATGCCATAACTTCTGGATCATTAAGGTTTTCTCTTAGACCTGACATGAATCTATCAGTAAGACTTGGTTTTGCCAATTGATCATCAATATTGTTAGTTGTGATTGGCATTTTGTCTACATCTGCTTGAGTTATAGTTGTTTTATCACTTGCTACAGGTTGATTAGGAAATGGTCTACCTGCTTCTATTTCTGCCTGTGATGCTTCGCCATAAAAGTCATCATCTCCACCTGCTACAGGTTTATCTCTAAGATATTGATTCCATTCTGACAATGACATTGGTGATTTATCACCTATAGTGCCTCTTAGGTTGTTGTAGTCTGAACCAGTACCATAAAAAGACCCTTGATCATCTGTATATCTAAATTTTGCTTCTTCAATACCTGTAGGTTCTACTACTTGCTCTGGTCTGCCATAAACTGTTTGAGCAGATTCTGCATTAATTACATCTGGTCTGTCTGGCAAACTAACTCTTTCAGTAGGAACATAATTATCAACAATCATGTTTTGATCACCATAACCAAAGATACTTGGATCAATAGTTTGTCCTTCTTGAGGATAAGATTGATCACCAACCATTCTTTGTGGTGTTGCAACAGAGTTCATTAATCTTGCTAGATCCATATTTCTAACTGATGAACCTGAAGGTGCTACTGGTGAACTTTCTGGTTGTAACAATCCAAGTAGTCCTTTTCTTACATTAGTTAATAATTTCTCATTAATTGCCATAATATCTTCCTAGTAATCTGCTACACCTATTTCACTTGCATAATCAGATTCATCTTGTGCAGACCAACCACCGCTATCACTATATGAATCACTCATATCAACTGTGCCACCTAAACCTGCAATACTACCCGCTCCGATTCCACCTGTATAAGGACTTCCGTATCCACCACCATATGGACTAACTGATTCACCACCGCCGAAAAAGTTAAAACCACTATTAGGCAAACCTAAACTTTGTCCTACACCGCCTATTCTTTGACCTAGATTATCGAAATAATTACCAAATGATGCGGGAGATTGACCATAATTAGTAAACATGCCAACAGTTGTACCTCTGCCATATTGAGCAGGATCTTCCATTGCTTTGATGTTACGCATAACACCATATACAGGTACTGCGAATTGCAATACTGTATCTAATAGTCCGCCTTCTTCAGTTAAATTCATTAGAAGAACGATCCTAAAATTGAACCACCACCTGATGTTTTACCCATAGATGCTAGTGTTAAATAATCAAACAATCCACGCTGATTTGTTGTTGTTTGTGTTTGAGGTACTGGAGTTGCACCTAATGCACTTGTTACATAACCTAGTGAAGTAACTGGTGCTTGTGTGTATTGACCATATTGTGCTTTTGCTTGATCAATAAGTTGCTGTTGTAATGCTCTTTGCATTGCACCTTGTTGCATCATGTTTTGCTGAACTGTTTGTCCCATACCAAATCCAAGATTAGCAATATCTGCAAGTTGTCTTGATGCACCTAGTCTTTGTTGTGCACCCGATAGACCTGCTTGTTGGTTTGCTAATTGTGCTTGTAATCTGTTTTGAATATCTTGTTGTGCCATTTGCTGTGCAGTTTGGAAACCTGCTTGTCTTTGCTGTGCAGAAACTTGACCTAGTTGTTCCGCTACACCACGACCTAATTCTGACATTGCAACACCATGTCTTGATCCACCAAATGCTCTTGCTTGTTGTGCTTGTCTTGCTAAGTCCTGCATACCCATTTGAGCACCACGAAGAATATCTGCTTGAGATGCTTCGATTACTTGTTGTGTATAAGGATTTTGATATTGACCAATATTAGTAGATGCTAATTGACCTGCTTGTACTTGCTGAGGTTGATAACCCATTCCTGCAACTGTACCTGCTCCTGCACCATATAAACCTTGTGCTGATGCAACATTTATATTAGGTGTTGCTGTTTGTTGTCCTGATGCCCCTGCCATAATTATCCCTCGTAAAGTTTGCCGTAGCGTTGTGCAAACTCTGGTTGTTTTCTTTGCACTTCTGCTAATGCTTGTTCATATAAAGGTGCTGATGAATATCCAGAAACCATTTGACCACCACCAATATCATACTGTTGTGGTTGAGGCATTCCTGCCATTGCGTTCATACCTTGAGGTGCAAGACCAAATGCTTGTGCTTGACTTACTGTACCTTGCATTGCTTGTTGTTCCATAGGACTAAATCCTGCAATATCTACACCATAGTAAGGCATATAACCAATTTGTTGTGCTTTTTCTGCTCTTTCTAGGTTTCTGATAGCAGGTTCTTTGATCCAATCTGGAATTTCTGTTGTTGTTGTTTTGCCACCGCCTTTACCGCCACTCATTTTAGAACTCCTTTGCTAATACTGTTTGATGGGTTTGCCATCCTCTGCTTTTTAATGCTTTTGTCCAACCTTTTCTGCCTGAGAGTGTCATTCCTTCGCATCCTTGTGCTTTCGCCCACTCTAAGGAATTATCATGTAATTCTAGCACTTTGTCCATTTTACCACCTGCTAGGAACACATGAAATACTTTCTTGTTAGGATACACGACTATTTCAGTTATTGCACATGCTTTTTCATTACACCATAACTGCATATGTCCTGATAGAACTCCATCAACTATATCTTTAAAATCGTGTGTATTACCACCTTTATCTAATGCATCCATAATCCAGTCTTTACAACGGACTAATTCTTCCATTACTTTCATGATGTTGTGATTTCGTTTATTGTCATTGTTATACTAGGTGTTGCAGGTGCAAACGCTGTTGCTGATTCAGGTTCTATATACAAATCTAAATCATCTACCGCCCACATTGCTTGTAGGTAATCTCCTGCACTAAAACTAAATATTCCGTTTCTTGTTACCACTTTTCTTTGTCCGTTTTCGTGGACTGTGCTAATAATTCCTGAGTTTGCTACATCTACACCATTGACTCTAGGAAAGAAATAAACTGTTTTTGTTGATGCACTTGTAGATTCCATCGTAGCAGTAAATGTAATTAGATATTTACCCGCTTTTGCAAAATCAATTCTTGATGAATCACCACTATTAATACTAATATTGTTAGTCAAAGCACTATTGTTAAATGTAACAGCGTATGCAGTATTTATAGCAGTTGCTGTCTGTGTAGTAGTATCGTAGAACAATCCATGACTACCTTCATTTATGCCTCCACCCTCTGATAATGGATGCCACGCACCATCATAAGAAACAATTACTTTTTTATCAGATCTACGCCACATTAACGCACCATCTTGATACGCTGAATCTCCAGAAGTAAAGTTAGATAGTTTATCTCTAGTAGAAGATAACCATTTATTTAAACTCTCTCCCCATACTTTCCAACGATCACCTAATGGTGGTGGTGGATTGAACGCACTCATCTACGCCCACCTGCCTTTGCTTCTAAACGCATAACACCAACTCTCCAGTTACTATTTCCGTTTCCTTCTATTCTCATACGAATTTGTCTACCTGTGAATCTCGTAGATACTGGATTTCCCATAGTTAATAAATCATGTGAAGTCTCGGTATCATTTGGATAGAATCGTGTCTTAAATCGAACTTTTACTTCTCCCTGTGTTAATTCATCAGGAATCAGTTTATTTACTTTCATAATTTGATCACCATTGCCTAGTGATATAGGTGCAGATTCTACAAATGGAGTTTCTCCACCATGCGTATAACCTGTTTCATGGTTGTATAAGTTGTTACTAGCGTCTATCCATATTGGATTTCTAAATACGCCACTATCAACACCCGCTGTACGCTCTAATGCTCCAATTTCCCAATGGTTTTCTTTGTAATCAAAAGCAACATATTTATCACATTCATTTGATCCACCAGAAGGATAAAACCACCAAATCTCACCATATTGAGCATTATTTACTGCAAATGCTTTTGTTATTTGGTCTCTGTTAATATCATCAAATACATAATCAGACACTTCACAAGGTAATTCTTTTGCTACAGATCCATCAAACATAAAGAATGCTCTTTTACCCATCCAAAATGCACCTTCATCAATTGCTACTAATGTCTTTCTTGATGCTATACCACATGCTGTACCAACTCTTTCAAACCCGTATACAAATGGAGCACCTTGATAAGTAGCAGTATGTGCATCGTTATCTGTTAAGATTAATGATCTGCCTTTCAATCTACAACCGCACATAATTTGTCCAGTTGTTTGTAATTCAAAATCACCTGCTTGGTTTGTAGCACTTGGTGTCCATAATGTATTATTTTCTTGATCGCACCATTGGATTTTTCTAGGGTTGCCACCTGCACCTAATAAAAATACAAAACGCTCTTCTGTAACAAACATTGCTCTATTGTCTACTGGTGCATTACTTACTGCTTGTGCTACTGTTCCAGTATTTAATGTCCACTCATACAATATGCCATCATCTGCTGTAAGTGCTAATAAATATTCACCCCAATTATCTAATGACCAAGTAGTAACTTCTTGAAATACGCCAGTTGAAGGTTGTGAAGTACCATACAAACTATCTTGATCTGCACTTGATAATGTACCACCATAATATCCACCACCATATCCAGTATTATTTGTTGCTGTTGCACTACCACTTGTAAAACCAGATGGTGTTATGTCATATACAGTTCCACCATCAGTAATGTAATATAAATTTGATTCTGTTCCGATTGCTAAGTTTGAGTTGTCTGAATTATCAACCCACGCAATCATTCCTCTTGTTACGCCAGATACTGTTGCACCTGCTGTTGCTCTTTGTGTCCATCCACCGATAGGTCTTAATGATTGGTTGTGCCATCTAACTAAATTAGCATCACGCCATCTGCCTTGATTTTCATAATCTGTTCCGTTTCTGGATATTCCTGCAGGTAATTTTAAAGGTATTAAACTCATGCGACTAATTTCTCCCAAGTTGTAGAAGTTTCGCTTATTGTAGTCCAAGTATCTGTAGAGCGTGAAATAACCTCCCACTTTTCTCTACCTACTACTGCTTTACTTGATGTAGAAGATATTGTTGCACCACTACTTCTTACTCTTACATTATCTGCTATGACACTTGCAGTTGCTGTTGTAATAGATGATGCACTAGCAGTTATTCTTCCTACTCCAGACCAACTAGATGTGGATGATACTACTGCACCAGATTCTCTTACTCTACTACCATTTGCGTTTGATGTAGCAGTTGTAGTTGAACTTGCACTAACAGTTGCATCTGATTCGCCTACTCTTAATCCACTTACAGTAGTTGTTACTGTTGGATTTGCTGTTGCACTTGCTACTACATTAAAATTAGCACTTGCTGAAACTGTTATTGTGGATGTAAGGGAAGCATCACTTTCTCGAACTCTCGTTGCTTGAATGGTAGCAACGGCAGTCGCAGTTCCAGTAGCACTTGCAAGAATGGTAACTTTACCACTTGCTGTTAAACTTGCATTACTTGAAACACTTGCAGAACCATATCTTGCTCTTTCAACTGATATTGTTGTAGTAGCACTAGCATTAACTGTCGCACTACCTTTCGCAGTCTTATAACCAGAAACACTTGTTGTAGAACTTACACTTGATGTAGCACTTACATTTCTAATTACTGAACCATTTGCAGTTGTGTTTACAGAAGTTGTAGAAACACCATTAATGAGAGCAGAACCCTCTGGTACTCTTCTTGCATTACAAGTGATGTTTGCACTTGCAGTAATTGTAGAAGAACTTTCTCGCTTTCTACTTGCATTACAAGTAATACTAGCACTAGCGTTTACTGTCGCTGATGTGCTTTGTTGTCTACCTGCTGTACAAGTTGTAGAAGAACTAGCACTCGCTGTAGCAGTACCTAAAAAGATTCCACCACTCGAGTATGCTAAGTTTCCATACTTAAATGAACCATAATAGTTAGAACCTTCAGATGGTGTTGATGCACTTACAAGTTGTCCATCAAAGTAATATAAATCACTCTCTAATGATGAAATGCTTGTCCATGCAGTTGTTGGTTCACCAACTACACCTATATTTTCTTCACCACCATAAGTACCAGTACCACCACCACTATAATTACCACTTTCTAATGCACCACCACCAGTAGTAGCACCAGTTCCATAACTGACACCATCTACCCATAGTTTTACTGTTCCACCAGACGGATTAAATTCCCATATAACTGAATGAGAATTGCCATCCATAGGCAGAGAAGAAGTTGGAACATCAAGGACAGCAGTATTTGAATTTGATGATGATAAACTTACACCACCATCACCTGCTCTTACTCTAAATGTTGCACCACTATCTCTAATGCCAACCCACGCACCAGTTCCACCACCACCATGTTCAAAAAGACATCCGTTAGAAGTATTAGATGAAGGTAAGACAACATTACAAGCGAATACGCCATTGTCATCTATATCTACATCTGAACCACCAATCGCTCCTTGCGATATGACTTTTGAAATCTGGTAAGTAAGGTCTAAACCAGAAAGTGGATTAATTGGCATTTTTTAGTCTAATGTAATATCTAAATCACCTGCAGGAACTCTAAATACATCACCAGTTTCAATAGTTTTGTCTGATGAAAGACCTGCGTATGCTAATTGATTACCACCAGTTGAGGCATCCATAACTGCTACTGCTACTACTGTTCCGTAATTTGCTGTTGCTGTTGGGAACTCCACATCTGCTGAGTTAGATGCTGTGTTGCCAGATACAGTAAATGCTACTGATTGTCTTGCATAAGCACCACCAGATACCTCAGTACCACCACCAGTATCTGTATTGTCAGTTGTAAATAATGCTAGATACAATGTAGATGGTGCGGTATATGCATTACCACCAAATACATGATCTAGTATCTCTGTTTCTAAATAGTTTGAAAAACTCATCCCATTCCCCTTATTTTAAGTGTTAAACCCGATCCACTCATACGAGCATCATCGGAACTGTCATTGAGTCTTTGTACAGAAGCACCATACATCTGTGCCCATACTCCAACCCTCTCATCTTCTGCAAGATACGGAGCAGAATGTAGTAACGCTCCGTAGAGGTATACATCTGGTGCATCTTCCAGTAACCAGTTTGTAGTATTGCTATCTGACAAACTAGGTATCTTTGCAAAATATAGTAGTTCTGTATTGGTTGTTTCATTTGGAGTTGGAAATAACTCGAACTGACTATCTGCGTGTGTGTAATATCTTGGTGTGCCACTCATGTTTTCATTGCCATAGCGTTTATCTTCTATTGCTTTACGAGACATTAAATCTAGTGGACTTGTACCACCATCAGTAATATGAAAGCGTATAGTTTCTATCCAGTCAGAAGGTATTTGCATATAAGCATCTCCCGCTGATTGTTGTCCACTTGCTCTTACTTCCATTCTCCAATGGCGTAAATCTCTATTCATTTGTGCTTCTGCTAACTGAATAAATGTAGGAATAACAGCAGTTAAATCATCCCTGTTTAGGAAGTCTGCTATTGTTGTTTGTAAATTAGAGTAATTCGTGATTGTTGCCATAATTTAATACCAGTCTGTGTTTGTTGGTTTGTTTGAGACCATTTTATAGTATTCTTGTCTCGCCATATCAAATCTATCATCATCAAAGAACATGTTGCCTTCTTTGTCTCTGATCACATAGTTTTCTGGTGTAGGATATGTTGCTACTTGACTAACATAGTCCTCATAGTCTCTATATTTAGGATAATCAGGAGATCTGCCATAAAGCATAGACGCATCTTCACCTAACAATAAAGGTTGTGAATAGACTTGATCGTTCTCAATACCAAGCATATTTAGTAATCCAGTCATAGCACTTACACTAGGTTCAGATGTATAACCCATATCTGGATTAGGTCTTGACATTTGTGCTAATTCTTCTTCTGTAATAGGTCTCATAATGTAATTCTACCAGTTATTTAGTGAAATCGAGTATTGTGTTTATTTGTCCTTTGTGGTCTTTGGAAACTTTTTTAGGTTTGTAACCCGCAGGAATATCTTGTGTATATTCTCCTGCATTTGCACTTTTAATACCATATGTTCCACCAATTTCACCTCTTTCATAAAAGTCTTTAGCACCTACTTTTTCCCAAAAACCTACTGCATCTTCTTTAACATCAAATACTTTAAATTCTGGTGCTACGCTGTATGGATCTGCTTTTGCTGATTGTTTGAGGTTGTTTATAAATTTCTTACCTATGCCTTGATTCTGATCATTAATTTTGATGTCAACTAATCCAGTAATTGTTCTTCTTCCGTCTACATCTTGCTCAACGAGTTTTGTTGTGCCTACTGGTTTCTTAGTCTTTTTGTCATAAATAGTGTAGAAGATTTCTTCATCTTGATAATCGTCTTTTCTCATTTTTGCTTTCTGACTTTGATTTTTTCCACCATCAACTAAGATAAAGTCTTTTGTCTGTCTACCATACGCACCTAAATAAATTTCATTATCATTTGGAAGATTCCTACTATCCAAAGCATCACCATACTTACCATCGTTTTGCCAGTAAGTCATTTGATATGCATCATCTGATTTATTTGCCTTCTTAGTAGTGATGTTTTCTAGTAAACCTTTGGATTTGTTAGTAAGATAATTAGGATTTGTAAATTCATCTGGAAGTAATCCTATCTTCTGATCTGCAAAGATTGTATCTTCTACTCCTGCCTGTCTATTCTTTTCTCCAAACTTACCAAAGTTTAACCAAGAGTTCTGACCTCTAGTCTCTGTTGCCAATGCTTTTTGTGCTAATGGTGAATACATAGATGAGTGTGCGATAAATGCGTTTTCTTCGCCACTTGCTCTAAATCCAACACCTTCTTTAGCATGACCAAAATAATCGTGTACTGCTCTAAATATGTCGTTTGCAGGTGCTATTTCACCATTGATTCTAAACTCAGTATCTCTAAGTAGCGGATTCTCTGTTACATCAAACTCTACATCACTACCAAATCCTTGTTTAGTTGGGAAAATATAAAGATGATTGTTGTTAGTAATATCGTCTA
>Ga0255778_10001692_pt1 | contig 19720 bp, 20 predicted proteins | sample 071ome_31_FD_179976 | JGI IMG/M metagenome (GOLD analysis project Ga0255778, IMG submission 179976) | Coastal salt marsh microbial communities from the Groves Creek Marsh, Skidaway Island, Georgia - 071405CT metaG (version 2) | ecosystem: Environmental > Aquatic > Marine > Intertidal zone >...
TAATGTTAAGTATCGTTACCCCTAAATTAAGCTTTATTCTGAGAAACAAAATTTACGATCCGCACATCAAACAGTCGTCATCCTCATTCTCTTTGGCTTGAGCCAACATTTGCTTGAGTTCTTGAGGAGACAAAGGCTCAACAGCTGCAGCTGCGTTAGCTGCTGCAGGAGCAACTGCCGTAACAGCTGCGACTTTAGGTGCTTTTTGATCCTTAGTCTTTTGGTCTAGCGTAAACTTGATAGCATCTACAGCAGATTTTGTTCTTAAATAATACATGCCTGTTTTAAGCCCAGACTTCCAAGCATAAAAATGCATAGAGGTGAGTTTTGCCATGGTTGCTCCCTCCATAAAAAGGTTAAGCGATTGTGATTGGTCAATAAAATAACCTCTGTGGCGAGACATATCAATAATATCTTTCATACTCATTTCCCAAACGGTGCGATAGAGCTCTTTGATATCATCGGGAATACCTTCAATATTTTGAATGGATCCATTGTTGCGCATGAGTTCTTGTTTCAAGTCTTCATTCCACAACCCTAGTTTAACGAGGTCTTCTAAAAGGTGCTTATTCACCACAATGAATTCTCCCGAGAGCACTCTTCGAGTATATATATTGGAGGTGTAGGGTTCAAAACATTCGTTATTGCCTAAAATTTGCGAGGTTGAAGCGGTAGGCATTGGAGCCACTAGCAAAGAGTTGCGCACTCCCTGTTTTTTAACCTGCTTGCGTAGGCTTTCCCAATCCCAACGCCCACTAAGTTCATCATCATTGATGCCCCACATATTGTGTTGAAATTCTCCTTTAGACATGGGAGAACCCTTGTAGGTTTTGTAGGGACCATCTTTTTCAGCTTCTTCAACAGAGGCTGTTACAGCGGCAAAATAGAGTGTTTCAAAAATATCTTGGTTGAGTTGTTTAGCTTTTTCAGAAGTAAAGGGAAGACGCAACAGGATGAATGCATCAGCTAAACCTTGCACACCAAGCCCTATGGGGCGGTGACGCATATTGGAATTTTCTGCCTCGGGAATAGGATAATAATTCCGGTCTATCACCCGGTTGAGATTTTTAGTAACGCGTTTGGTAACATCAAAAAGTGCTTGATGATCAAAAGCACCGTCTTTCACAAACATAGGGAGAGCAATAGAAGCTAAATTACATACTGCTACTTCGTCTTCGGATGTATATTCTAAAATTTCTGTACAAAGGTTGGAGGAACGAATAGTCCCCAAATTCTTTTGATTAGACTTTCTGTTGGCCGAATCTTTATAGAGCATATAGGGCGTGCCAGTCTCAATTTGAGATTCTAAAATCTTTTCCCACAATTCGCGGGCTTTGATGGTTCTTCTACCCTTGCCTTCTTTTTCATATTGGAGGTATAATTTTTCAAAGGCGTCTCCATAGTTGTCATACAAACCGGGACATTCGTTTGGACACATGAGGGTCCACTGGGCATCTTCTTCAACACGCTTCATAAAAAGATCAGGCGTCCACATGGCATAAAAAAGGTCACGTGCACGCATTTCTTCTTTTCCATGGTTCTTTTTAAGATCTAAAAAATCAAAAATATCAGCATGCCAAGGTTCTACATAAATAGCAAAGGAGCCTTTGCGTTTACCTCCTCCTTGATCAACATAGCGGGCAGTGTCGTTAAAGACACGCAACATGGGTACAATTCCGTTAGAGGTGCCATTGGTGCCGGCAATGTAGGAACCGGTAGCACGAACATTGTGAATAGACAACCCAATACCTCCTGCAGATTGCGAAATTTTAGCTGTTTGTTTTAGCGTATCATATATGCCGTCTATGCTATCTTCTTTCATGGTGAGCAAAAAGCAAGAAGACATTTGAGGCTTGGGAGTTCCCGAATTGAATAAGGTGGGAGTGGCATGCGTAAAATAGCGCTTGGACATCAATTCATAGGTTTCCAACACGGCCTCCATATCTTCTAAATGAATTCCCACTGCCACACGCATCAACATATGCTGAGGGCGTTCGGCAATTTTCCCATTAATTTTTAGTAGATAAGAGCGCTCTAATGTTTTAAAACCAAAAAAGTCATAGCCAAAATCTCGGCTGTAAATGATATTAGAATCGAGCGTATCGGCATTTTTTTCGATTATTTTATAGACCTCATCGGAAAGTAGAGGTGCTTTTTTTCCGGTGCGAGGATTTACATATTCATAGAGGTCCCTCATGGTTTCAGAAAAAGACTTCTTGGTGTTTTTATGCAAATTCGAAACAGAAATTCTAGCCGCTAATTGCGCATAGTCGGGATGTGTTGTAGTCATTGTTGCCGCAATTTCGGCCGCTAGATTGTCTAACTCTGAGGTAGTCACTCCATCATATAAGCCTTCAATCACGCGCATGGCAACTCGAACCGGGTCAACAAGCGGGTTGAGACCATAATTCAGTTTTCTAATTCTTGCCGTGATTTTATCAAACATGATGGGCTCTTTGCGACCATCTCTTTTAACTACATACATCCCTTTAGGTTTTTTTATTTAAACATTATTTTGCCAAAGCAGGTTGAGGGTAAGGGGGTGGTGGCACACTAAAAGTCTGCGTCAAAACTGATTTTGGTGTTCTCTTTCTCGTTGTTGCTATTGAGAACTCCAGCTTTTTGATATTCTCCAACTCGCTTTTCAAAGAAATTTGTTTTTCCTTGGAGTGAAATCATGTCCATAAAATCAAACGGGTTGGTAACATTAAATTCTTTTCCCACACCCAATTCAACCAGTAAACGATCAGTAACAAATTCTAAATATTGAGTCATCAATTTGGCGTTCATTCCAATTAAACTCGCAGGGAGTGACTCCGTAATGAATTCACGTTCAATGGTAAGGGCATCAATAATAATTTCACGAATGCGCTCTTTGGGCACTTTGTTTACCAAGTGGTGGTTGTGCAGGTGCACGGCAAAATCACAGTGCACGCCTTCGTCTCTTGAAATTAGTTCGTTAGAAAAGGTGAGCCCTGGCATGAGGCCTCTTTTCTTCAACCAAAAAATGGAGCAAAAAGCACCTGAAAAGAAAATGCCTTCAACAGCTGCAAAGGCAATGAGTCGTTCGGCAAATGAATCGGATTCGATCCAACGTAGTGCCCAGTCTGCTTTTTTCTTAATAGCTGGAAAGACTTCAATGGCTTTAAACAATTGATTTTTTTCTTGCTCGTCTTTTACATAGGTATCAATTAACAACGAATAGGTTTCAGAATGGATGTTTTCCATCATAATTTGAAATCCGTAGAAAAATTTAGCTTCTGAATATTGGACTTCATTCACAAAGTTTTCGGCTAAATTTTCATTAACAATTCCATCTGAGGCAGCAAAAAAGGCCAAAATATGTTTAATGAAATATTGTTCATCTTGGTTGAGTTTGTTGTTCCAATCGTCAAGATCTTGATGCAAGTCAATTTCCTCTGCAGTCCAAAAACTAGCCTCCATTTTTTTATACCATTCCCATATATCATGATGTTGAATAGGAAAAATTACAAATCGGTTTTCGTTTTCTTGGAGAATAGGTTCTACTGCGGCCATCTTTTCGTTGCTTTAAAATGAATAAAATTTCTTGATTTTGTCTTTTACAAAGATTCTAAAATGATGTCAGATTTGAAAGAGCAACTTTTCCACAAACCGCTCGAGTTTTTAACAAAAAGACCTTTTTTAACCCAAAATGAAGAAAATCTCTTTTTTAATATATTGCTGTATATCAATATATTAAAAATGCAAGTAATGGCTTAAGTCCCGTAAACATTGCCTATTAGGGTCGCCGCTTTTGGGCGGCTTCTTTTTCCAACTGAGCATACCACGCTTTTCCAAATTTTCGAATCAGAGCAGATTTCACAAATTGGTATATAGGAATTTTTAAGGCGGCACCAAATTGACAAGCAGCGTCACAAATATTCCATTGATGATAGTTTACTGCAACAAATTCAGAATAGGAGGTGACACGCACCGGGTAGAGATGACAAGAGATGGGTTTTTGGAAGGAGATAGCGCCTTCTTTGTGGGCTTTTTCAATTCCACATTGTGCCAAACCGGAATCCGAAAAAACGGTGTAGGCACATTCTTTTCCCTCCACCAAAGGGGTTTCTAAGGATCCGTCTATCCCCTTGACGGCAGCGCCTTGAGCAGCTAAAGCTGCTTTTCCTCTTTTTGTTAAAAAGGGTTTGATATCGGCTAGATGTGTTTCGAGATAAGTCGCTTCATCAGCTTCAAGAGGGGCCCCGGCTTCACCGGCCACACAACATTCTCCTTTGCAATGGGAGAGATCGCAAATAAAATGTTGATCAATTAAATCCTCAGACACTAATGTGTTTTGAATAGAGAGCATAGCTTTTTGTTCAAATTTAGCGATATTTATTCTTTTGTTTCCTGAAAGCCTCCTACTTTTACCAAAAAAATTACGATGTTTAACCTTAAAGAAATTCTTACTGCCGGCCTAGTACTTTTTGCGGTGATTGATATTGTAGGGAGTATTCCGGTGATCATTAGCTTGCGAAAAAAAGTAGGGCATATTCAATCAGGAAAAGCCACCCTTGTGGCCGCTTTTATCATGATTGGTTTTTTGTTTTTGGGTGAAGAAATTCTCAAACTCATTGGCATAGATGTCAATTCTTTTGCCGTTGCTGGGTCTTTTGTACTTTTCTTTTTAGCTTTAGAAATGATCTTGGGCATCAGCCTGTTTCGAGATGACGCACCCGCCACTGCTTCCATTGTACCTTTAGCATTTCCGCTCATTGCTGGTGCGGGTACTATGACTTCCTTGTTGTCTTTACGGGCCGAATTTCACGTGGTTAATATCATTATTGCCATTATTATAAATGTCATAATTGTTTATATTATTTTAAAATCGTGTAAAATTATTGAGCGTGTATTGGGAAATTCTGGCATCAATATTATTCGAAAAGTGTTTGGCGTGGTGTTGTTGTCCATAGCGGTCAAACTATTCACCAATAATATTGGAGCCTTGGTGTAAGAGTCAAAAACAGAACGTTTTATGAAAAGAACAATTCAAATTTTTATGATAGTGGCTGTAGCCATGCTTCTTTTTAACCTCTATCAAGTAAATTGGGAAACACCCCTAGAAGGAAAAAGCACGGTTGCTGTTATTGGGGCTTTAGCCTCGGCTTGTGCTCTTTTACTCTTATTAATTTTACAATTGGCTCGAAAAATAAATCAGCAAAACCGTTCTTAGAAGCCTTCTTCTAGTTGCAGTAAGGCTTTTTTCACAAAAGGATCTTCTTGGTTTTTGATACGATAGTACATATTTTCATCAAAAAGTTGCAGTGCCATATAGGACTTAAAAGAGTTGAGCAAGAGCTCTTTATTGCTTAAGTTTAAAGAAAGGTTTCGTTCTTGGCTATAGCTTTCAAAGGCCTTCAATAAAGATGCTGCTTCGGGAAGGGGTTCGCTATAAAACTGTGCTGGGCTTGAAAATTGAAAGGGCAAGCGATTTTTATCCATCTGTAAAAAAAGAAAATGGTTGACTAAGTTGGATTGAATCCAGTAGTTGTTCCATTCTTGTTCTTGGGTGTTTGGGTTGGGCACATAAAAATCGGGCACAATACCCCCGCCTCCATAAACGGTTCGTCCCTTTGGGGTTTTAAACGCGAGACTATCGGCCAAGGGAATTTTAGCTACATCTTGCATTTCACCATTTTCAAATCTACTTTGCAAATCAGCAAAATAAGTTTCTTTATCATCGGCTTCATAAGGTCTTTGAATGGAGCGCCCGGTGGGGGTATAGTAGCGGGCTGTGGTGAGTCTAACTTGATCTCCTTTTCCCAACGGAAGTTGTTGCTGCACAAGACCCTTTCCAAATGTTCGCCGTCCTACAATCCACCCTCTATCATTGTCTTGAATGGCACCGGCCACAATTTCACTGGCTGAGGCTGATTGCTCGTCTACCATCACATAAAGCGCTCCTTTTTCAAAAAGGCCACCATCATCTGCAATGGTTCTTTCGCGCACTCCTTTATTGGATTCTACAATCACTATGGGCTTACCTCGTGATAAAAAGGTATTGGCTATTTGTTTGGCAGGCAACATATAGCCCCCCGGGTTGCCTCTTAAATCGAGCAGGAGTGCTTGCATGCCCTGTCGGAGCAAATTTGTCATGGCCTTTTCAAATTCCTCATAAGTGGTTTGAGAAAATCGGGTCACTTTTATATAGCCCACCTGTTCATTCATCATATAATAAGACGGAACACTAGGCAAAGGAACTGGACCTCTAGTAAGGTCAATGCTAAATAAAGAATCCGTGGCTTTTCTATAAATCTCTAGGTTTACCTTAGAACCTTTGGGCCCTTTGAGCACTCCTATCACTTGAGTGCTTTCTAATGACTTGTTATAGAGTGTGTCTAAATCGGCTCGTAGAATTCGATCGCCAGATTGCAAGCCCATTTTTTCACTTGGGCCTCCTTCCAGCACGCGAACCACGGCAATGGTGTCTCCCACCATAAAAAAGCTCACCCCAATGCCTTCAAAATTTCCCCGCATGTTTTCGGCAATCAGTTGTTGTTCTTGGGCTGGAATATAAACCGAATGAGGGTCTAATTGAGCTACCACATCCGAAATGATAGAACCTACCAAACTATCGGTGTTAATTTGATCTACATAGTCTTCAGAAATATATTCTATCAAGCGACTCAAACGATTCACACTGGCATAAGGTGAATTGGGGGGCGACAAAAATTCTTCCTTTTTTTCACCCAACATAAACCCAATTCCTGCTGATAAAATAATGATGAGTATGAGGTAGGTGGTGTTTTTCATATTGTTTTTGTTTGGGGGGCTAAGGGAACATGCTGCAATTTGACTCCTGCCTTTTCTAAAAATTTCAGGCCGCTATCATCTTTGTAGGCCACGGCATAAACCACTCTAATAATGCCCGCTTGATGAATGAGTTTGCTGCATTCTTTACAGGGCGATAAGGTAATATAGAGTGTGGCTCCAAGACAAGATTGTGTAGAACTTGCTACTTTTAAAATAGCATTGGCTTCGGCATGCAACACATACCATTTTGTATAGTGGTCCTCATCTTCACACACATTTTCAAAACCGGAGGGAGTTCCGTTATAGCCATCTGAAATAATCATCCGATTTTTGACAATAAGAGCCCCTACTTTCTTACGCTCACAATAGGACAATTGCCCCCAAGTTTGGGCCATTTTTAAATAGGCAATGTCATATTGAACTTGTTTATCCATTAGTTGCGAAGATACAAGGTTTTACATAATGTAGGACGGCACTAGTGGAGGTGAGATTAGCCGGGGTAGTTTTCAATCGTCATCCTCAAGGCTTGCGAAAGCACCATAGCTGCCACGATCCATTGCCATTTTTGGGCCTTCCATCGAAATAAATCCAGCACCAAAAGATTGGCCAAAACAACGCCTAACACAATGAGTAGTTGGGCAAATTCAACCCCTAGGGCAAATTGAAAGAGAGATCCATAGGCCGATTCTTCCAAAACAATTTGAGAAAAATAACGGCCAAAACCCAGCCCGTGAATCAATCCAAAAACGAGGGTAGTGACCCCTAGGCGATAGGCTTGCTGTTTGTGTGCAATAGCCTTCTTTTTTTGAATCAAAACAGTTAGAGACATCCAACTAATGGTAATGGGAATTAAAAATTCAACCCAAGCCCCCGAGAGGGTAATCCACTCTTCATAAGCGGCCCATAAAGCAAAGGTGTGGCCAAGGGTAAACAGGGTAACCCAAGTGACCAACGCACGTCCCTTACGCCATCCAAAAGGAAGGGCTAAAACTATTAAAAAATAGAAGTGATCTAGACCGTTGGGGTCTAAAACGTGTTGAAAACCAAGCTGAAGATAAAACCAAAAGGAATCCATTTTTATTAATTTTTAATTCATACCACGAGCACTTTGAATAGTTTCATAGGCCTTTTGCACTTCCTGAAATTTTTCTTGAGCGCCTTTCACAAGGGCTGGGTCTTTTGAGCGCAATTTATCCGGATGATATTTTTTAGCCATGTTTCGATAGGCTTTTTTAACCTCTTCATCGGTAGCCTCGGGTGAAATCTCAAGGATTTTATAGGCATTGTCAGCCGATTTAACAAACATGGCTTTAATGCTTTCAATATCTGAAAATCGGATGCCCATGGCTTGGGCAATTTCATTTATTTTCTCTAATTCTTGAGCACTAATGGAACCATCGGCATTGGCCACACCAAAAAGAAAATGTAAAACCTGTAGACGGGTTTCATAGCGAGTGCGTTCCAAAATCACACGCGTGAGTTCTTTTATATTTTGTGTTTCTTTTTTAATCTGCTCATTAAAAATGCGGAAAATAGATTGCGCCTTTTGGGCTCCATAATTGGTGATAAAAAAGTTGCGCACAAATTGAAGTTCTTGACTTTTAATGGTGCCATCTGCTTTTATGACCGTGGCGGCCAAGGTCAATAAGTTCAATTCAAAAATTTCGGGTTGCAATGCGTTTCTTCCTAAAGAGGCATTAAAACTTCCTCCTTTGTTAAATTGATCAATCATAGATCCCACAAAAAACCCTAGGATGGCTCCGGGAAAACGCATGAGATAATAGCCCATTAAGGCAGCAAACCATTTTATCATTGCAACAAAATTGAATTGCAAATTTCGCCATTTAAATTGGGCTATCAAAGCCGATTAAAAACATTACTTTTTTATCTTTGTCAAAAAAGAAATATGTATCCTCCAGAATTAGTAAAACCCATGCGCGAAGAACTCACCACTGTTGGATTTGAGGAATTGCAATCGCCTGAAGCTGTAACAAATGCCCTAGCCCAAACAGGCACCACCTTAATGGTCGTTAATTCGGTTTGTGGATGCGCTGCTGCCAATGCCCGCCCTGCTGTGCGCTATGCTTTGGCACACGAAAAAAATCCGGATCACCTTTGCACTGTTTTTGCCGGTGTAGACACAGAAGCAACTGAAACAGCACGCGCTCAAATGATTCCTTTTCCTCCCTCTTCCCCGAGCATTGCACTCTTTAAAGATGGAGAATTGGTGCATATGATTGAACGTCATCATATTGAAGGACGTCCTGCTGAGCTCATTGCTGAAAATTTAAAAGCTGCTTTTGACGAGCATTGTTCCTAGTTTCTAATCTTGAGGAACCATGTTTCCTTTGATCAAGAAAATTTTACTTTATCCGCTCAATCTTCTCTACTATTTTTGTTTTGGGTTCACCCTGTGCTTGTTTCATCCTTTGCAGTGGATAGCCTTACATACATTCGGCTACGGGGCCCACAAAGCAACCGTTGATTGGCTCAACTTTTTTTTACTTCGCTGTTTAAATATAATTGGCACTCGTTTCGAATTGGAATTTGAACAGCCCCTGCCAGAAAAAGCCTCTCTCATAGTGGTAGCTAACCATCAAAGCACCTATGACATTCCTCCTCTAATTTGGCATTTGCGCAAGCATCACCTAAAGTTTGTCAGCAAAAAAGAATTGGGAAAAGGCATTCCCAGCGTGTCTTTCAACTTGAGGCACGGAGGGTCTGTGCTCATTGATCGCAAAGACCGTAATCAAGCCTTGTTGCAAATCAAAGAATTTGCTTCTAGAGTGGCAATCAATCAATGGGGTGTAGTCATTTTTCCTGAAGGAACTCGTTCTCGAGATGGAAAACCAAAACCTTTTCAAAAAGGAGGTTTAAATCTATTGATCAAAAACATCCCAGAGGCTTATATTGTGCCAGTAAGTATTAAAAATTCGTGGCAACTGGCACAAAACAAATATTTTCCTATGCCTTTAGGCGTCCAACTTCGTTTTAAAATTCATGCCCCTATAGCGGTAGCCAAAACAAAACCCGAAACACTAATTGAACAAGTGGAACAAATTATTACGGCTGATCTAAAAGAGTACCACTAACGTTTTAAGGTGACTTTAAAAATGGTTCCTCCCTTGGGGTTTGGCTCAAAATCAATGCTGCCTTGATGCGATTTAATGATGTTTTTCACAATACCCAAGCCCAAGCCCATCCCCCCTGTTTTAGTGGTAAACTTAGGTTCAAAAATCTTGTCTTTCAACGCAGCAGGAATCCCGGTTCCATTGTCCTCTATAAGCACAACAGTGGTTGACTTGCTGCTTTCAACAGCAATTTTTATATCGGGTATGCGCTTTTCTGGAACTGCTTGAAAAGCATTGTGCACCAAGTTGGTCATCACTCGAATCCATTGGGAGCGATCTAATTGATGGTAGATTGTTTCTTTTTGAGTAGTAAAACTAATATGGTCTTGGTCAAAAACCTGAATAGCCTTGCGAGTAGCTTCAACCAAATCTACCTTTTTCTTTTTAGCTTGGGGCAAAGTTGCAAAATCAGAAAAAGCATTGGCCACCCCACTCATAGTGTCTATTTGCTCCAACAACGTTTGCGAAAATTCTTTTAACTCGCTTTCTGCTTTTGAAGCATTGGGTTTAAAGCGCCTTTGAAAACTTTGAACGGTAAGACGCATAGGGGTCAACGGATTTTTAATTTCGTGGGCCACTTGCCGAGCCATTTGTTCCCAGGCCTGTTTGCGTTCTGCTTCGGCCATCTTTTTAGCACTGGCTTCCAAATCATCAATCATGCGATTATAGGAATTCACCAAGCCATCAATTTCTTTGGTTGCATTTTTTAAATGAATTTTTTCATTGCGAGTTAACAAACCTGTTTGATCAATTTTTATGCGAATGGCTTCCAATGAACGCGTGATCCATTTGGAGAGAAAATAGGATAATAGCAATACCCCAAAAAAGAGCAAGAGATATATTTGATACAGACTCTGCAAGAACGTATTGAGTTCATTTTCAGAAAAAGAAACATCTTCAAAATAAGGAAAAAACAAAATGCCATAGGGGCGGTCAAATTGATCTCTCAAAAGGCGATAAGAGGCGTGAAATTTATCGAGATCAGCATAGTTGTTTTCTAAATATCGTTCTCCGGCACTGTTTTTAACATTTTCAATTAAGCCAGCCTCCAATTCATAGTTATTGGCAATGATGGCTAAGGGAGTGTGATAAATAAACAAGGGCTTTCCCTCAATGGTGAAAAGCGAATATTGCACATTGTGAATGGCGTTGATTTTTTCAAAATCTTCTTTGTGAATGCGCCAAAGGCTATCAGGTTTTTGGGACAAATTAAATTTTGTTACCAAATGGTTGATATGCCGTTCAATTTGGGCTTCTTTTCGGTCTAAACGCCCCAAATGATAGGCTTCCCGTTGAGATTCATATTGAATGCTGGTGGAACCTAAAATCAAGATTCCCGAAAGCAATAAAATGAGCCCCATAAACAGAAATATACGGGTGCGCAATGCCATTTTGGGAAACCTTAACATAGCTACTTTAATTTACTTTTTCTTGTGTTTTTATAGACTCTAATCCCCACATAAAGACTAATGGCTAACAAAAGTAAAGCCACAATGCCCCACCACCATTGCAAGGTGTTTTTGAGGGTAACCAAAAACACAATGGCAAACAACAACAGGGTGGCCCCTTCATTCCAAAACCGCATAAATGTTTCGCTGTGGTTAAAAACATCTCGTTGCAATTGCTTATAGATTTGATGTGTTTTTAGATGATAGACAACCAGGATAAACACAAAAAATAGTTTCAATAATAGCCATGATTGTGTGAGCCACTGTGGCATCAAATAAAGCAATAGGATTGCAAACAGTACGGCTAAAACAGCAGAAGGCCAGGTGATGATATACCACAACCTTCTACTCATCAATTTGAGTTGCTCCGATAAAATGGAACGTTTAGGCTCTTCTTTTTTTTGGGCTTCAATATGATAAATAAACAGTCTTGGGATATAAAAAAGACCTGCAAACCATGTGATTACAAAAATAATGTGCAGCGCTTTAAAATAGTTATAATACAAGCTATTGGGTTTTAAACTTTAAAAATACAAAAATTGAACTGGTTCTACTGCTTTCAATTGACGAGTTGTAGGCGCTGCTTTTTCGTTTCTTGATAGAGAAAAAAGGAGGTTACCAAAGTGGCCAGCACTTCTGAAACGGGAAAGGCCATCCAAACGCCCTTTATTCCCCAATAGGAGGAGAAAATATACAATAAAGGAATAAAGAAAAATCCCTGACGCGTGAGGGTGAGCAACAAAGCGGGAATTGCTTTGCCAATGGCTTGAAAAAACGCAGCACCAATAAGTTGAATGCCCACTATGGGCAAAGCCGCAAAAACCCATCGCAAAGCTGTGGGTGTGGCTTGAACAACTTCTGCTTCAGAAGTAAATAAAAAGGGAATGGTATCCGCAAAATAAAAAATCAGCACAAAAACAAGGGTGGCTAACACACTGGCATATTGAAGGGATACAGTTATTACTTGTCGAACTCGATCGTAAAGCTTAGCCCCAAAATTATAGCCCGCTATGGGCAAAAATCCTTGGGTGATGCCCAAAATAGGAAACGTGGCAAACATGAGCATTCTACTAATGATGGCATACACGGCCAATATAGAAGCACCCCCCAGTTGATATAAAATCGTGTTGACCAAGAGCACCGTGATACTCACCATGGCTTGGCGAGAAAGGGTTACAAATCCTAAGGCACCAATTTCTTTCACAATTTTATATTCCAATTTAAAATCGGAAAGGCTCAAGTGTAGTTCAGATTTTTTTGAGCTGAAAAAATAGAGAATGTAGGCGGCGCAAACCCCATAAGAAAGGGTGGTTGCCCATGCTGCGCCATACATGCCTTGATCTAAAATTTTAATGAAGATATAATCCAAAAGCAAATTGGAAATGGAAGGCAACAACATGGCATACATGGCATTTTTGGGTTTCCCTTCCGCGCGAATCACTGTGTTGGACATCATACAAAACCCTAAAACAGGAACTCCATAAAGCACAATAACATAATAAATTTTGGCTGCCTCAAACAAGCTGTCTTTACCTCCAAAAAGAGGAATAATTTGATTGACAAACAGCAAGCCGATAGTAGAAAATAGTGAGGTTACGGCTAGGGTAAGGGTGAGTTGATTTCCAAAGGTTTTGGTAGCCAGTCTTTTGTTGTTTTTTCCCAATGCCCTAGAAATGATAGAAGAGCCCCCAATACCAATTGACATGCCGAGTGCCGCAATAAAAAAAGAAACGGGCAAAACAATATTGATCGCCGCAATGGCATAGGCACCAATCCATTGGCCCACAAAAAGGGTGTCAATTAGGATGTTTAAAGACATGACCAATATGCCCACCGAGGCGGGAACTGCCTGTTGCACTAATAACTTAGGAATGGCTTTTGTTGCAAGTGATGAAGACGCGCTAGCACTCATCGGGCCACTTCGGTTGTGGCCCATTCATCAATCCAACGGCTCATGACTTTCACCCAATCGGCACGATCATTGAGACAGGGAATGACCTCCAAATGTTCGCCTCCTTTTTCTTCAAAATCTTCAACAGCTTCCATGCCAATTTCTTCAAGGGTTTCTAAACAATCGGAAACAAAAGCAGGTGTTACAATAGCCATTTTCTTTACGCCCTTTTTGGCAAAACCGGCAACAGTTTTATCAGTATAAGGCTGAAGCCAAGGGTCAAGACCCAAACGCGATTGGAAAGAAGTGGAATAAGTCCCAGGTTTTAAGGCTAAATAGTCTGCCACCTGAGTTGTTGTTTTTTCACAGTGGTGTCGATAGCAATATTGATGTGCAGGAGATTCTTGAAAACAGCATTTGCCATCCATTTTGCAATGAGATTTTGTTATGTCTGATTTGCGAATATGTCGCTCCGGAACGCCGTGATAGGAAAACAATAAATGTTCCCACTCTTTGCCTTGCAAGGCTTCTTGAATGGAATTGGAAAGCACCCTAATATAGTCGGGGTGATTGTAAAAAGGCGGAAGCGAAGTGAAACGCATTTGTGGAAAGTGCTCTTTACGCAAGGCTTCAGCCAACACCAAAATGGTTTCTGTGGTAGCCATGGCAAATTGCGGATAGAGCGGAATCAATAAGACCTCATCCACATTTTGATCGGCCAACTCTTGTAAGCCCTTTTGAATAGACGGATTGCCATAACGCATGCCCAGTGCAATAGGAACCGAAGTCATTTTTTGGATTTTGGCCTGCAACCGTTCTGAAAGCACAATGAGGGGCGAGCCCTCTTTCCACCAAATTTTTTGATAGGCTTTGGCCGATTTTTTTGGTCGGGTGTTCAAAATTATGCCCCGTACTAAAAAGGTGCGCAACCATTTGGGTAAATCAATTACCCGTTCATCCATTAAAAATTCATCTAAATATTTCCTAACGTCCTTTGTATTTGTGCTATCTGGTGACCCCAGATTGACCAATAAAACCCCTTTCATTAATTTTTTTTACGAAGATAAGGACATTAAATATTTCTTGGGAGTGGTTCCATATTTCTTTTTAAAGGCAGCAATAAAATGACTCGCGGTGCTGTAGCCCAGCTTGAGACCCACTTCATTCACATTGTGTTGGCGTTCCTCTAACATACGACGCGCCTCTTCCATTTTATGATCCAACAAATAGGCATAGACCGTATCACCATAAAGTTGTTTAAAGCCTTCTTTTAATTTTTTAATATTTAATCCAACTTCTGTTGAGAGCGATTCTAAAGTAGGTGGATCTGTCATGCGGTCTAGCAAAATGGTTTTGGCTTGGCGAATGCGTCTCACGTTTTCTTCATCTAACAAAAAAGGGCATTGCTCTGCAGCAGCATCTTCTTCGGTCACATTAAAAAACAGCGATAACAATTCAAAAACTTTACCTTTTAGATAAAGATTGCGCATACTGGGATGCACTTTTGCTTGCAATATTTGACTTATAACAACAGCCATCGAAGGCGTAAAAATCTTAGTGTCATAAAATTTCTTAGTATTATTTTCTGCGCTTAAAAAGGAAATTTGATCTGCATCATTAGAAAAGAGCGCATGAAATTTTTTTATTGAAATGGCAATTCCTACCAACCAAGAATGCGGTTGCAATTCTACTTCTATGGGCAGCGCCTTTTGAGGATTGTAAAGCACCATAGAAGTGTCCTCCGCCAAAGGAAAATTATAGGCACCCTCGTTGTAGCGAAAATTCAAATGACCCTTTAAACAAAAATGAAATTGAATAAAGGCCATCCCCACGTCTTGCTGCATCACCTGAGGGTGTTCACCTTCATTTTTAAATCGATAGACATTAAAATCCTTTTCTAAAACCGCAACTTCTTGCGTACTTTTATCGTCATTTTTAGACATCTTCTTTTTTTTATTTGGACTAGAAAATTTACCAATAGCCCTGCATTGACCTCAAAAATAAACTAATTTAGAAGAATTCTAAATTTAACAAGAAAAACCTTACACGACACTAAAAGTCTTTTTAGCGTTATTTTTTGTTTTCATCCTAGCTTATTTTTGGGCCCAGGATTTAAGAATTATATGACATTAACGCACCCCTTCTTTTGTGTTGGCATTAGTTATAAGAACGCAAACGTAGACACGCGAGGAAAATTTAGTCTCGATGCCACTGCCATACATGCGCTTCAGCTAGCAGCAAAAGAAAAGCATTATAAAGATTTATTGCTCTTAAACACCTGTAATCGAACGGAATTATATGCTTGGGGGCACAACGCCAAAATGCTACAAGAATTGCTCTGTGAAAATTCACATGGCAGCTTAGCCGTTTTAGAAAAACAGGGCTATGTGTATGCTGGAGCCGCTGCAATTCACCACCTTTTTAGAGTAGGCACTGGCTTAGAAAGTCAAATTTTAGGTGATTTTGAAGTTATTGGCCAGCTCAAACAAAGTTTTTATCGAGCTAAAAAAATGGGGCTCGTCAATGGCCATTCAGAACGTTTGGTGAATGCCGTGATTCAAGCTAGCAAGAGGATCAAAACAGAAACCAAAATATCTACAGGAGCTACTTCGGTTGCCTTTGCCGCTGTGCAATATATTTTGCAAAATGTTTCGAATATTTCTCAAAAGAATATATTGCTTTTTGGCACCGGAAAAATTGGGAGAAATACTTGCGAAAATTTAGTGAAACACACCCAAAACGATCATATTGTTCTAATCAATCGTACCGAAGAAAAAGCCACTGCTATGGCCAAAAAATTTCCGGTTCAGGTGAAACCCTACGGACAATTGACAACGGTGCTTAGAGACACAGACCTCCTTGTTGTGGCCACTGGTGCCCAACGGCATACGCTCACAGCCGACATGTTGTATTCTAACAGACCCCTGCTTATTTTAGACTTATCCATGCCGCGCAATGTAGATCCTTCAATTGGAGAATTAGAGCACGTGCAATTGATTCACTTGGATGAACTTTCCCAAATCACCAATGCCTCCATCAACGAGCGAAAAAAATATCTCCCCCAAGCGGAAGAAATTTTAGAGCATGTTAAAAATGAATTTTTAGAATGGCTGGAGCACCGCAAATTTGCCCCTATGCTAAAGGCTATTAAAGAAAAGCTTTTGCAAGCCAACCATGAAGAATCTAAAGGTTTGCCAAGAGAAGAAGCAGCCTATATGGCCCAAAAAATTACGAGTCATGTAGCGGCCTATCTCAAAGAAAACCCCAATCAAGCCCCTGCCACACTGGCACTACTCGAAGATATTTTTCAGTTAAGGGAAGAACACATATGAAAACGCTTCGCATAGGGACAAGAAAAAGCGAACTGGCTCTCTGGCAAGCAAAAACAGTCCAACAACAGCTGGAAGCCTTGGGCTGCCCAACCACCATAGTTCCTATTTCAAGTCAAGGCGATTTGAACCTCACTCAACCACTCTATGCCATGGGCATTGAAGGTGTTTTCACCAAAGCATTAGATGCCGCTTTGCTCAACAAGGAAATTGATCTTGCTGTACATAGCTTGAAAGACGTGCCTACCCTATTGGCACAGGGTCTCACCCAAGCTGCTGTGTTGCCCAGAGCAAATCCATTTGATGTATTGGTCTATCATCCTGCCTTTCAAGATTGGACTTCTCGACCTGCTATTGGCACTGGAAGTCTTCGCCGAAAAGCGCAATGGCTCCGAAAATATCCTACCCATAAAGTGGACAACCTCCGTGGCAATTTGCAAAAAAGAATGGAAAAATTAAACCAATCGAGTTGGGGTGGAGCCCTTTTTGCAGCCGCCGGTTTAGCTCGCTTGGGATGGAATACCCGTCATGAAGCCCTAGATTGGATGCTTCCAGCACCAGGACAAGGGGCCATTAGTGTTTGCTGCCGTTTGGAAGAGCAAGACCTTCTTAAACAATTAGAACCCCTAAATTGTGAGAGCACAGCGAAGTGCACTACATTAGAACGCCTTTTTTTAAATCGTTTGGAAGGAGGATGCACAGCACCCATTGGAGCACTTGCCACAGTGCAAAAAAACAGCATTATGTTTCAAGGCGGCTTGTTTTCACTAGATGGCAAAGAAGCCCTTCTTTTTAATCGTGTTTTTGAAGGAGATCGCCTTGAAGATTTTGCCCAAGAGGCCGTAGAGGCCATCCACAAGCAAGGCGGAGAACAACTCCTTCAAAGCATTAAAAAAAACCTCAACTGATGCGTTTGCTCGTTACCAAAAAAATTTCATTGGCTTTTAAAGAACGCTTGCTGCATCAAGGCTTTTCGGTCATAGATTTCCCGTTTATTAGCATCAAACCGCTACCCTACACGCTAGACAACATTGAATCCCATCTCATTTTTACCAGTCAAAATGCCGTTCGTATTCTTCTACAAGAGTCTCAATTAACCCAAAAAAAGTGCTTTTGCGTAGGCGAAAAAACAAAATTACTTTTAGAAGAAAATGGTCAAAAAGTGATAAAAATGGCTCAAAATTCGTCAGAATTGGCCCATTTTTTAATAAAAAACTACAAAAATGAGCGTTTTTCGTTTTTTTGCGGAAAACGAAGAATGCCTGATTTGGAAATGCATTTTAAAACCCATGAAATGGCCCTACAAGTCATTCCAATTTATGAAACACTTCTAAATCCGCATCGAATGGATGCCGAAGTGGCCGGCATCCTCTTTTATAGCCCTTCTGCCGTAGAAAGTTTTTTTATGGAAAATAAGTGGCCCCAAAAAGCATATGGCTTTTGTCTGGGAAATTCTACTGCCGATGCGCTGAAAGCACATACTTCTCAATATTATGTTGCCCTGCAACCCAATGAATCGGCCCTTTTAGTTCAACTTAAAAAACACTTTAGCACCTATGCTTAAAAATGATTTATTCTTAAGAGCCCTGAGAGGCGAAACCGTTGAAAGACCTCCCGTCTGGATGATGCGACAAGCCGGTCGATATCTGCCCGATTTTATGAAACTCAGAGCCAAATATGATTTTTTTACACGCTGTGAAACACCCGAGCTGGCCACTGAAATTACCATTATGCCCATTGAACAAGTGGGGCCCGATGCTGCTATCTTGTTTAGTGACATTTTGGTGGTTTTACAAGCCCTTGGAATTGAAGTAGAAATGAAAGAAGGAGTAGGCCCTTGGTTGCCAAAACCCATACAATCATATGAAGATGTGGAAGCTATAGTAGTGCCGCAAGCAGCAGACCGTTTGCACTATGTGATGGAAGCCATTTCTATGACCAAAAAAGCGCTAGCGGATGAAGTGCCCCTCATTGGATTTGCAGGCTCTCCATGGACGCTCTTATGCTATGCCGTGCAAGGTCAAGGCTCCAAAACCTTTGACAAGGCCAAAGCATTTTGTTTTAGCCAACCCAAGGTGGCACATCGTTTGCTCCAAAAAATAACAGACCTAACCATAGATTATTTGTTAGAACAAGTAAAAAGCGGAGTAGATGCCGTTCAACTTTTCGATTCTTGGGGAGGGCTCCTCTCCCCCGATGACTACCAGCAATTTTCATGGCCCTATTTGCAACAAATTGTGCAGCGCCTTAAAAACGAAACGCAAGTGATTGTGTTTGGAAAAGGGTGTTGGTTTGCACTTAAAGAAATGAGTCTTTCTGGAGCTGCGGCTCTAGGTGTAGACTGGACTTGTTCTGCTCGCAATGCACGTTATCTGTCTGGAGGGCAAATAACCCTTCAAGGTAATTTTGATCCAGCACGTTTACTCTCTCCCATTCCCGAAATTCAGTTGGGCGTTAAAACAATGATTGATGCCTTTGGCAAAGATCGCTATATAGTTAATTTAGGCCATGGCATTTTGCCCAACGTTCCTGTTGATCATGCCCGAGCCTTTATAAACGCTGTAAAAGCCTATCATAACTAACCCAAACAATAGAACCATGAAAGATCGTTTTTACACCTACATTAAAGCCTTACAAAACAACATTACCAAAGCTTTAGAAGAAGCCGATGGAGAAGCTCTCTTTAGAGAAGATGTTTGGCAACGTCCAGAAGGAGGAGGTGGCCACACTCGCGTGATTGAAAACGGAAGGGTTTTGGAAAAAGGAGGGGTTAATATTTCTGCCGTTCATGGTAACTTACCTAAAAGCATGCAAACCTATTTTAAGGTAGGAGAGGTCGATTTTTTTGCCTGTGGCTTGAGTTTGGTTTTACATCCCAAAAGCCCTCTTGTACCTACAGTACATGCCAACTGGCGCTATTTTGAAATGTATGACAAAAAAGGACAAATTTTAGACCAATGGTTTGGCGGCGGACAAGACCTCACCCCCTATTATTTGTTTGAAGAAGATGCCACACATTTTCATCAAATATGCAAAACAGCCTGTGACAAACACCACCCTAGCTTTTATGAAACGTTTAAAAACCAATGCGATTCCTATTTTTGGAATGCCCATCGCCATGAGGCCAGAGGCGTTGGTGGCCTT
>Ga0255778_10001708_pt1 | contig 19627 bp, 14 predicted proteins | sample 071ome_31_FD_179976 | JGI IMG/M metagenome (GOLD analysis project Ga0255778, IMG submission 179976) | Coastal salt marsh microbial communities from the Groves Creek Marsh, Skidaway Island, Georgia - 071405CT metaG (version 2) | ecosystem: Environmental > Aquatic > Marine > Intertidal zone >...
TCACTTTGAAGGATACCGTAGTGGGCATATGATGTATCTCCGTAAAGAAGATCTTATAAAAGCCAACGAAGACATCCGAACATTTATACGTAATTCAGATCCCAAAGGACAACCTGCCAAGTACGAATAAATCGTTTAAAACCTCGGTTTAGCTTAGACTGTTTTATAGCGGATGTTTTTGTCCTTAATTCGTTTATTCAATATTTGTTATTAATAAAATTGTATGCCCACAAAAACTTGTGACCAAAGATGCTTCTCGCAATATGGCTACCCGTCAATATATTTCAATTTACAACAATCGACCTCCACAGTACACACAAAGTAAAATGCGTGCCTAAATCGAACTAAACATCACAAATCTGAATCGCCTGTTCTAGCGTTTTCAAATTTGTTCGATCAGTGGGCAAAAACTCTTGCGCTACATAGCCTTGATAACCCGTATCTACAATCGCGCGCATAATTGCAGGATAATAAAGTTCTTGACTTTCATCAATTTCTCTCCGTCCAGGTACACCAGCCGTGTGATAATGTCCAAAATATTGATGATTATCGCGAATGGTCCGGATTATATCACCTTCGCTGATTTGCATATGATAGATGTCATACAACAATTTGAAGTTTTCAGAACCCAATCGCTTACACAACTCAATGCCCCAGGCAGTGTTATCACACATATAATCAGCGTGATCTACTTTGGAGTTAAACAGCTCCATTTGTATGGTAATACCGTGTTTTTCAGCAAGTGGTAAAATCTTTTGCAGTCCTTTGACACAATCGATGAGTCCTTGTTCATCATCCCTTCCATTTCGGTTGCCACTAAAACAAATCAAATTTTTATAGCCTGCTTGGGCAGTCAAAACAATATGCTTTTTGTAGTTGTCTACCAGTTTGTTGTGATACTGAGCGTCGTTCCAGCCCTTCGTAAGACCAATTTCTGCGCCTTGCGCCATGGTACAAGTAAGATCGTATTTCTTAAGAAGCTCCCAATCCTCTGGACCAACCAAGTCGATGCCTACCAATCCCATTGCTTTGACTTGCTGGGCAAAATCTTCGAACGGAATAAAGTCAAAGCACCAACGACATACCGAGTGGTTTATGTTTCCTTTCCAAACGCCATTAACCGCCTGTTCTTTAGGCGCTTGATGCCCCTGGATAAAAGGAGCTGCCAATAAGGTGGTAGCACCGCCTGCAATATTTTTTAGCGCCTTGCGTCTAGATAGTGAATTGTTGTTCATAAGATTAAATTTTAACGCACCTTCGAGCGAATCACGATTTGATGCAAGAGTTTGTTTGAAATTCTTTTGAGGTACACCCCTATTTTTTCTTTTCTACCAAAATAGACTTCCCATTTTTTTTGTGCTACCGCACGAATAATTTTTTGAGCAACATCATGGACTTCCAAACCTGCGGCTGTTGCGGGATCATCATGACCTAAGGCAGAACCATCACCTGTGAGCGCATTGACCGTTACTTGTGTACGAACAAAGCCCGGACAAATCAATGTCACTTCGATACCATCCTTATTATGCTCCATCCGAAGGACATCAAAAAAACCATGCAAGGCATGCTTGGCACCGCAATATCCCGATCTATAAGGTGATCCATACTTGCCCATTACGCTTGTGACCGTAACAAAATGCCCAGATTGTTGTTGGACAAAATAGGGTAATAGTGCTCGTGTAAGGGCCACACTGCCTAGGTAGTCGATTTGAATCAACCGCTCAAAAACCGCAAAGTCCGTATCCATTATTTTAGATCGTTGACTGACGCCCCCATTGTTGATCAGTACATCTATTCTACCAAAAAATGAAAGGGCTTCTTGGACGTGTTTTTGGGCGTGAGCCGTGTCCGTTAGATCAAAAGGCAATACAGCTACCTTGCAATGCAATTCACAGTCCTTTTTGACGCTTTCTAGTGCAGCTACACGACGGCCCGAAAGTATCAACGCCACTTCTTTTTGTTCGGCGTACGCAAGGGCAAGGGCCTTTCCAATACCCGACGATGCTCCAGTAATCCATATTATGCGTTTCGGCTTCATGACAGTTGCTTTTCCCAGTTCCAAGCCGATAATAGGGCTTCTTCTAAAGAGCGTTTGGCACGCCATCCCAATACCGTCTCTGCCAACTCGGTGTCAGCAAAGGCAGCCGTTACATCACCCGCCCTAGGCGGAGCGATTTTGTGAGGAACCGCAACTCCAGTGGTTTTTTCAAATTTGTGGATTAGCTCTAAAACAGAACATCCCTTGCCGGTTCCAATATTGTAGACTTCAAAGTTGTTTTTGTTTTTTCCTTCTAAAAGACGATTAAGAGCAAAAACATGTGCATCTGCAAGATCCATAACGTGGATATAATCACGGATACATGTACCGTCATGGGTGGGGTAGGTGTCGCCAAAAACACTAAGAATCGTTCGCTTTCCAGCGGCAGTTTGCGTCAAGTATGGAATAAGGTTTTGGGGAATACCTCGGGGCAATTCTCCTATTTTTGACGAAGGATGTGCTCCTATTGGATTAAAATAACGCAAGGCAATTACGGGGCCTTGGTGGTTCTTTCCGGCAGAAAATTTTAAAATCTCCTCCCCCATTTGTTTGGTGCTACCATAGGGCGATACGGCCTTTTGAAAAGGAAAATCTTCTTTAAGTGGAAGAATATCACTGTCGCCATATACCGTACAGGAAGAACTGAAGATAAAGGGAATGGCATTTTTCTGAGCAGTCAAAAGATTAATTAGCCCTTGTATGTTATTTTGATAGTACAAAAGTGGTATTTCAACGCTTTCTCCGACTGCTTTGAGCGCTGCGAAATGAATCACTCCGGCGATGTCGTTTTCTTTTTCTAGAAACCGATTGAGGGCATCAAAGTCACAAAGGTCCAATACTTCTAGTGAAATCGATGAGTTGGTTATGGCTTCTATTTGATTTTTAACATGCGCTTCGGAGTTTGATAGATTGTCAATTACAACGGGCTCATGCCCAGATTCAAATAAGGCCACACAAGTGTGTGACCCTATATATCCTAAACCTCCAGTAACAAGAATTTTTGCCAATCTGTTTGAATAAAGTTTATAATGACCAGCCGTCTCTGTAGGCTCTACCTACAAATTGGTTGGCTTCTTCTAAGTTTGTGATACGCATGTTTTCGCCATCCCAAAGAAGTTTTTTTCGACCATAATAATCGTGTCCTCCATTTTCGGATTCCTTTCTTAATAGGTAGGAGCGTATAGCGATATTTCCCATCAAAACGGTCTCAGTCATGGGTCCTGCATAATCAAATGACGAGGTAAGCGCTTGATGTTCGGGGCTATTAAAGCCGGCCTTACATGCATCAACCCAACTGCGTTGGTGTCCATATTCGGGTTCATCAACAACCACTTCTGGCGCGTGTTGAACGGGTTCATTTTTTCTGAAAAGTTTTGGATACAATCCATAAACGCCCGTAGAAATCACACCTTTATCACCAATAAGCAATACACCATTAGCTCCTGTGGGATCTCCAAGCGATTCACTAGCCGGAACTAAGTCTGGGTGGGTGGGTCGTATTCCACCGTCGGTCCAGGTCATTTCTACAGGAGAGGCATTTTTTTCTGTGGCTTCAAAATGTAGTGTTACCGATGAGGAGGCTGGGCAGCCTTTGGGTCGATAATCGGGTGTCCACATTCTAGAATAAATGGTCCCCACACTACACTCTACATCGGTGGGATAGTGTAATCCTAATGTACGGAAGGGTACATCAATGATATGGCAACCCATGTCTCCTAGGGCACCGGTACCATAGTCCCACCAACCTCTCCAATTGAAGGGGTGCATTTCAGGGATATAAGGCGTTTGTTGCGCAGGGCCTAACCAGAGGTCCCAATTGAGATCACTGGGTTTTTTAGTAGGATCGGGTGCTGGCATCTCGATGCCTTGTGGCCAAACGGGTCTGTTGGTCCAAACTTTTACTTGAGAAACGGCACCAATTTGACCTTCTGCCAACCACCGTTGGACGGTTTTTAAGTCGGGGTTTGAAGCTCCTTGATTACCCATCTGAGTGACCACTCTTTTTTTACGGGCCAATTCGGTGAGATGGCGGGCTTCTTTGATATTGTGTGTCAATGGCTTTTGAACATATACATGTTTTCCGCGTTCCATTGCATAGGATGCTGCGATACCATGAACGTGATCGGGTGTAGATATTGTAACCGCATCGATGTCTTTTTCTTTGTCCAGCATTTCTCTAAAATCTTCATAGTGTTTTGCCTCTGGAAAATCTTTTACGGTTTGCGCTGGACCATGTTGTCCAGAAAAATGAACGTCACAGAGGGCAGCAACTCGCTCACGCCCATTTACTGTAGAATTTATGAGGTCTGATCGGCCTTTACCGCCAGCGCCAATCGCAGCAAGATTAAGTTGATCGCTTGGGGCTGTATACCCTATCCCTCCGAGTACATTTCGAGGGACTATAAACAGCGTAGAGGCAGCAAGTCCTTTTTTGATAAAGTCCCTTCTGCCCGAATCATTATTTGGTTTTGTGTCTGACATAAGTCTCTAAATTTTAGTTAAAATAAAAAAAATATTTTAACCATTTATGGACTTAGATAGGTTCCTGCCCAAGCTGATTTTTTTTCGAAACGCACCCGAACATGATTTGGCCTTTTGAGTTTTAGACTCTCAATGGATTGTGCTTGCAAAACTACTTTGATAAAATAATTTTTTTGATCAGAATAGGCTAATTCGTTTGGGTTTCCAATTGGAGTGCCTGGTGCAAGCAGGCTGGTATAGTCTTTTGTGGCGGCTCCAGTTATTTGCTTGAAATCCTCGTGTTGTGATGACAGCTGTTTTAGCTCTAATTGAACCAACAATTGCCAGAACTTTCGTTTATCGTAAAAGTAGAGCTGTGCATTAGGGTTGTTGTTAAGGGATTTGATTTTGTTAGAGCGGCTGTCGGTATAGATCGTAAACTGCATTGTTTTGGGATCAAATGCCCGCAAAACAACGGTACGCATTTCGGGGTGACCCGTCTCTGACACAGTAGCTAGTACAGGGTATCGAAATAGATGTTTGCTATATTTTGGTGCTGCAGTCCACTGCTTAATTGCAGAATCAAAAATTTCGGTTAGCATTAGTCGTCCCCATAAATTTTGTGCCAATTTGCAGCACGTTGTTTGGCGTTTTCACGAATGTCCCCCCAAAATAAATTGATGTCCGCATAGTGGTAATTTTTGATGAACGAGAATAACAATCGTTTAGGGATTTTGGGCAAACTGACCCATATCAACCCATTGATACGTTCAATTTTGAGGCTTTGAGGATATATTTTGGTGTCAGTGTACAGTACTCCTTTATGGTCTTCAAAATTTGTTTTATCTAAACCATTCCATGTAATGGGATTGGTTGTAACACTATTTTTAAAATACGTTTCGTAGGACTTGGGCAATTTTTTTAGCTTATACGAATTCCAAGAAACAAAACCTCCTATGGTGTCGGGCTGTTCCATTGGTCGAATGGTTTTATAGGTATCTTTTGACAACTTGGTGCCAATCAAATAGGCTGCAACCAATTGTTTCTGAAGGGGTTTATCATCAAAAAAATCTGCGAGGAGTCTTTTGGCATGCATACTCCCCTGACTATGCGCGGCAATGATGATTGGTTTGCCACTATTGTAGTGTTCTAAATAGAACAAAAAAGCTGATTTGACATCTTCATATGCAATTTCCCAAGCAGCAACTCCCTGACTCTTAAAAGGCTCGACAAAAACACGATAGTGTGCTTGTCGATAAAACGGGGCATAGATATTGGCAGCTGCACCCCAGGCCGAAGCCTGATATTTTATTGCCGAACCCAATACTTTATTGCGAATTTTGGGATCCCAAATATCGGCATTCCAGTCGGTGTTATTCCGATCCGTTAGTAAGGTGGGGTAGATATAAAAAACATCAGTTTGGTGCTCTTGACCTTCCCCAACAATCTTCAGAAGTGATGGAGGATAATTTTGGGGCAAAACAGCCCAGCTTTTTGTCTGCGAATAATCTGGAGCAGCAGGGAGGTTATTTACATCAAAATTAATGGATTGGTATGGGCTTTTACACCCCAATAACAGCAGCATCAGTATGATAATTATAAGACTCTTTTTCATGCCTCAAAGATAAGGGATAAATCTTTAGTAGATCACTCAACAAAATTCTATGAGGATCCAAATCAATTTTAGGTTGAATGACCGGTTAATTGTTATATTTAGAAACTAAAAAAAAATCATCGATGAAAAAAACCATATTATTTCTGTTAGTTGCACTGATTACATCCATCTCCAATGGGCAAACTTTTGATCCAAGTTGGTTAAAACAAACTCCTGCCCGAAACATTGGTCCTGGAGGAATGAGCGGTCGAGTAACTGCAATTGATGTCGTTCATAAGCAACCTGACATCATGTATGTAGGTACGGCCTCTGGAGGGCTTTGGAAGTCCAGCAGTGGTGGCATCAAATGGGAACCATTATTTGAGGATCAAATTACCGCGTCGGTAGGAGCTGTTGCTATACAGCAAAGCAATCCAGATGTACTCTGGATCGGTACCGGTGAGGGTAATCCAAGAAACAGTCTAAATGGCGGATACGGAATATATAAATCTCTTGATGGTGGTCGAAACTGGACCGCTATGGGACTCGAAAAAACAAGGCATATTCACCGTATCATCATCGACCCTACCGACCCCAACACAGTTTATGTAGCAGCCATAGGTTCTCCCTGGGGCAGCCATCCCGAGCGTGGGGTTTACAAAACCACAGATGGAGGGCAATCTTGGAAGAGAATCCTTTTTGCAAATGAACAAACAGGGGCTGCAGATCTTATCATGGACCCCAGCAATCCCAATAAGCTGATTGCGGCACTTTGGGAGCACAAAAGAGATCCTTGGTTTTTTAACTCCGGAGGACCTGGAAGTGGATTGTACATTAGTTTTGATGGTGGAAATACATGGAGCAAAAAAACTGAAAAAGACGGTTTACCCAAAGGAGACCTTGGCCGTATTGGCTTGGCCATTGCGCCCAGTGATCCTAACCGAATATATGCGCTGGTAGAGGCACAAAAAAATGCCTTGTACCGTTCTGATGACGGCGGGTTTAAGTGGCAAAAAATAAACGACAAGGACGAAATCGGAAATCGACCCTTTTATTACTCAGATATTTTTGTAGATCCACAAAATGAAAACCGGGTATATTCGGTATTTACATATGTCAATGTCTCCGAGGATGGTGGAAAAAGTTTTAAAGAACTGATGCCTGCCTATGGTGTATCTAATGGAGTACACCCCGACCACCACGCCTGGTGGATTCATCCCGAAAACGGAAAATTTATGATCGATGGCAATGACGGAGGAATGAACATTACCAAAGACCGCGGTCAATCTTGGCGTTTTGTAGGTAACATTCCTGTTGCTCAATTCTATCACATTGCTGTGGACAATGAATATCCGTACAACGTCTATGGAGGTATGCAAGATAATGGCTCTTGGCGTGGCCCTGCATACGTATGGCGTGATCAAGGCATCCGAAACAGCTACTGGCAAGAAATTGCCTTTGGCGATGGCTTTGATGTCGTACCTGACCGAGATGACTCCCGCTATGGATATGCTATGAGTCAACAAGGTAATGTGGTTCGATACGATTGGATTACCGGAAACAACTACGGCGTTCGGCCCACGCATCCGGACCCAGATGTACAGTTGCGCTTCAATTGGAACGCCGCCATTGGCCAAGACCCTTTTGATAACAGTACCGTATATTTTGGCAGTCAGTTTGTACACAAAAGCACCGATAAAGGGTTGACTTGGGAAGTTATTTCACCCGACCTAACCACCAATGATCCCGAAAAACAAAAACAAAGTGACAGTGGCGGTTTGACCATGGATGCTACCGGTGCAGAAAATCACTGTACCCTACTGGTCATCGAACCCGATCCGCTTCAAAAAGATGTAATCTGGACCGCCAGCGACGACGGCAAAGTACACCTTACTATGGATGGTGGTAAACAATGGAATGATGTCTCCAAAGGACTCAAGGATCTTCCTGAGGGAAGTTGGATTACCCAAATCAAAGCTTCTAACAAAAACAAAGGAGAAGCACTTTTGGTCGCCAATGATTACAGACGTTTCAACTATACCCCCTATGTTTATCGTACGACCAATTATGGTAAAAAATGGGAACGTATTGTTGATGAAAAAGACGTTGCCAGTTATACACTTTCAATATTAGAAGACCCCGTCACTCCCAACCTGCTATTTTTGGGCACCGATGACGGTCTTTACATATCAATAGATCGTGGTGCACATTGGCAAAAATTTGATAAAAAAGTTTTCCCAACGGTTTCAACCAAAGACCTCGTTATTCATCCAAGAGAACACGATTTGGTTATCGGAACCTTTGGCCGTGCGGCATGGGTATTGGATGACATACGCCCCCTTAGAGCACTCGCACAAGACTCGGGTATAAGTGACAAAACCGTACATTTGTTTGAACCACCAACAGCCTATCTGGCGGCCTACCAGCAAGCTACAGGCTCAAGGTTTGGAGGTGATGCGCTGTATAACGGAACCAATAGAGCATCTGGAGCAATGTTTACCTATTTTGCCAATCCAAAATCTGCATCATCTACAGATACTTTGCGTCTAAAAATTTATGACGGAGAGCGACTGATAAGAACCTTAACACAAAAAATGCCCAAAGAAAAAGGGCTGCACCGTTGGTACTGGCGTATGGATGAGAAAGGAAGTCCTTCCCCCTCTCGTACTCTAAGAAAATCAACACGTGAACCAAGCGGTGTAACGGTTTTACCCGGAAAGTACAAAGCGGTCTTGTCATATGGAGATTCACAAAATGAACAATGGATTACGGTAGCTACCGACCCAAGAATTCCAACAGACTTAGATGCGTTGAAGTCCGTCTATGAAGCAGCACAAGATTTAGAAAAAATGGTTGGATTGGCACATAAGGCAACCAAACAGCTTGCTGAAAGCAAAAAAACAGTAACGGAGCTTAAGAAGATGATGCAAGAATTAGATAAAGAGCAGTATAAGTCCGTTATCGAAAAATGCGATGACCTACTTAAAACCATTGATGAAGAAGTGGCCCGTTATATTGGCAAAGAAGACAAACGTCAAGGAATTACCCGTAATCCGGAGCCAACCGTTATGAACCGTATATACGGAGCTTCACGCTATGTACAAACCCGAAAATCGGGGATTACACAAACCGAAAAAACACTCATAGAGCACGCACAAAAGCAGCTCAACGAGGCACTGAAAGCAACCAATTCCTTTTTTAAAGACCAATGGACTCCTTTCAGAACAGAGATGGAAAAGCAGCTTCCATCACCCTTTAAATCAACTGAAGAATTATCGTTTACCAAATAAAATTGAAAAAAATGAAAAATTTTAATCACCTATGTATTGCCCTAATAAGCACTTTAGTACTCCTAACAAGTTGTGGCTCTAACAATAAAGAAGTCAAACAATCTGTTAAGGTCAAAATGGAACGGGTTGACGATCAAACCGTAAAAGCAACCGTTACCATCCAGAAAGAATCTAGAGGTGAGCAAACCGAAACTATCGAGGTTTACCAAGGGCCAGAAGCTGAAGTCAAAGAAAAAATAGCCGCATATACCCAATCTAAAGATGGCGAAGCAATCGAAATCGAAATTCGTAAAAAAATCAAAGTCAGTTTGAATGCCAAAAGTGGTACACAAACCACGGGTATGGTAACTCTGACAGAAGCAGATGGTATGGTATCGCTTGAAGCACACATCAATGGACTGTCAGAAGGAACGCATGCCATCCACCTACACGAAACAGCAGATTGTAGCTCCGAAGATGGCACATCTACGGGTGGACACTGGAATCCAACCTTCGAAAATCATGGATTTTGGGGAAGCACCGATGGGTTTCACCGTGGTGATATTGGCAATTTTGAAGCCGATGCGTCCGGACATGGTATGGTCAATTTTAAAACCGATTTATGGTGTCTTGATTGTGATGACCCTGTTAAAAATATTGTCGGAAAAGCGATCATCGTTCATCAAGGTCAAGACGATTTGGTATCGCAGCCTTCTGGAGCCGCGGGAGCTAGAATTAGTTGTGCGGGAATCATCACCGAATAAATTAAAATTCGTATTGACGTGTTTTGTTAAGTTTTTCTAGGGCTTCCAAATCACTCTGGGAAATCACTTTTAGAAAAGAAGGGTGTTGCTCAATCGCATACTCGATTTTTTCTACTATTTTCTCTATAGAATCATTGGCATAATCTACGTCTAAGGGTGGTTTGATAACCATAGATTGCAAAATTCCTTTCTTTTTTATAAGGATGCCCTTTTTGTCAAAAGAGCGTCTAAACCCATCGATCACAATAGGGATCACGATGGGTTGGTATTTTTTAATGATGTGGGCCGTACCCTTACGAATTGGTTTAAAAGGTTTTGTTGTGCCTTGCGGAAAAGTAATTACCCAACCATCCTCAAGTGCCGTACCTATTTTTGAAATATCCGAAAATTTGACAGGGCGATTGACGTCCTGACCTGCTTCGCGCCAAGTACGCTCGATAGATACCGATCCCGCATAGGCTAACAACCTTGAGAGCATTGAAGATTTCATGGTTTCTTTGGCCGCTACATAATAAATATTGAGCTTCGGATTCCAGAGATAACCCACATTTTTGATTGAATCGATTCGCCCACTTAGGCTGGCGTTGAATACATGAAACATCGCAACAACATCGGCAAAATAAGTCTGATGATTTGAAATAAAAAGAACGTTGGTGTCTGGAAGTTTTTTGATGACTTCAGAACCTTCGATTTTGAGCTCATTAAATCCCCGATAGCGGCGGTGTGTCATGAACCCCATATAACGAATGAGCCATTTTTTTAAAATTAAATAATGACCAAAAGGATTCTTATCAAATAACAGCATATGTTCAAATTCAAACAAATATAATATTATCCTTCAAATGCCAACATCAATTGTTGAAACTCCGATAACATCATTGCTGTTGCCCCCCAAACACGCTGATTTTGCAACTCATAATACGGGATCTCTTCAACAGCCTCGTTTTGAATCAACTGGTCTTGGTAGCACTGGGGTTTGCACCGCAAAAAATCACGAACAGGAACCTCAATCAGACCCGCTACTTCTTTAGAATTCAATTTAAATTTTGGATGCTCTGATGTCCATGCCAAATAAGGGGCAACATTGAAGTTGCTCGGCGGAATATACAGTGAGGTTAGCGGACGAACCAAATTGATTTGATGTTGAACAACTCCAATTTCTTCCTGCGTTTCACGTAAGGCCGCCGCCCAACTTGAAGCATCTGATTTTTCGATTTTTCCGCCCGGAAAGCCAATTTGTCCCGAATGCGCCCCAGGGTATTGATTGCGTCGAATCAATGCAAAACAAATCTTAGAAAATTGATTGGGATACAACAGCAAAAGGACTGCCGCTTGTTTGGGCTCATCAAAATGACGTTGAGCCATCGCTACATAACGTGCTCTTGAGGGGGGCGCCATATGATTCTGCGCGGCGGTTCCGGGTAGATGTAGCTGTTGCAGTTTTGGAATGAGGTATTGTAAGTCAACTAAAGTCAAAACAACCGGTTTAGAGCGTCAAATCAAATTGGTATCGAATACCAAACAAAAGGAGGTGATTATAGGTGGGAAAATGGTGCCACAATTGTGCACTTTCGCCAAAAAAGAATTGTGATTTTACAAAAACATTCCATTGATCGTTTAAGCGATAATTGCTTTCGATTTGCGTTTGAGTAACCCCTTTTATTCGCACTGCCTCGGGAGTGTTTGACGCAGGGGATTGATTGAGAAAAACAGAACGATTGGCCACCGTTCGATTTCCAAAATAGTGCATATCGACAAAGAGTCCTATACGGTCAAAAAACAAAAAATTACCTTTGATATTGGCCGTTAGATTGGGTAAATTCCACGCTGCAACCTGAGTGTCTTGGTCGTAATGGGCATAATCAATGTTGATGTCAATACGATTGTTTTCTTGCAATTCTAAACTCGAAAGAATACGTGCCCCATAGGTTTTTTGGTGATCATAAAGCACTTCAAAACTGTTCGTAAATCCATAGGGAACTAAGGGCGTGACGGGATTGAAAGCTAGTTTTTGAAAAAGCGGTGCCCAACGTTTTTGGGTATAGAACGACTCAAAACCAAAAGAGACTCCGGTATCAAATACCGTATTAAATCCCAATTTGGCTGCCCATTGCCGATCGGTGGGCATCAATACAAGACTGGGAGCTATATAGGGGTTTTGATCACTAAAAGCCGTATAACTATTGTTTTCTAGAGCGCCATCTAAAGTCAAATAAGGTCTAATTTTACTCTTTTTGCCTTGATATAAAAGTGTCAAATCTGGATAGAGAAACAGCTTTTGAGTCTCATCGCTTTGACCCGAATTGAGGTAGTATGCACGAACCCCAAGTTTATATTTGAAGCGATTTTTGAGATTGATTATTTGAAGTCCCGTTCCAAAGTTGAGCTGTTTGAACGCTTGTTCTTCATTGTCATAATAATCGCGCTTAAAGGCAGAATGCACCAAATCTAATTCGGGATCTATTGCCAAAAAAGCATCAAAAATTGGAATTCTAATTTGGGTTTTCAGATGGACCAACTGCTCTGAAGTATCAAAATAGTCAGAAGTATGCTGAAGTGATAGCGTAGCTTTTTGCACAAAACTGTCGTACCACTCCCAGTGCGATACGCCTTTTAAAAAATTTCGGGTCTGTTTGGGGTCCAAATTTTCAAATTGAAATTGAGCAACTAAATCATTAGTAGTAGGAATACCATAATAATTTAATCCATGGGTTTCAAAACGAAGTTGTTGTGAGCTGTGTGAGTTGTTGTTATAATAGTCGTGTGCAACACCAATAAGGGTTTGCGATTGACCACTTTTCAAAACGGTATTGGGTACATTACGCCTCTGATGTCTCAAAAAATCAAATCCCAAAAACTGTTGACGATCTAAAGCTATTGAAGTGCCAAAATCCAAATCGAGTTGACCACTATTACCAACTCCCAACTCCAAAAGACTGTTGTATTGGATTGTGCTTTCTTGACGTTGCAATTTAAGTGGTGTGGCTTTGTTGGGAACAAATGTTGAAACTACGGGTACTGCAAGTAACTTAAAATCGATTGGTATTTTCATTGATTTTAATGAATCAATGTCTTCGGGCACCGCTCTAATTTTGAACACATCAGAAAGGCTTGGGGTATAGGATTTGGTTACTTGCACTTCTTGAATACCCAGTTTCTCTTGGTCTTGAGCCCAAAGAACTCCACCAGACAAAAACAGTAGAAAAATAAGGTGCTTAGTTTTCATCGGGCGTATAATTTTGGTTTTCTGATTGGGATGTAGCTAGGGTGATTTTTGCCTTCAATTGTTGCGCAGCTTCTTGTACTTCTGGATATGCTGTAAAATTTTCAATAAGGGTGTCTAATATAAATTGAGCTTGAAATGGATCGTCAGTTGCTTGGAAATTTTGAGCCATCAATAACAGGCTTTTTGCACCCCATATTCCAGAATTGCTATGATTTTGCGAAATACTAGCTATGGTAGTGTTCGAGCCGGCAAAATCGCCTCTTTGGGCTTGCAGAGTGGCTTTAAAGAAAAGGGCTTCTGCTGCTCGGACGTCATCAGGGGCATTTTCTAAGGCTAAAAAAGCGGCTTGTGCCTGTATACTATCCCCTACTTTAAGTGCCGAATGCGCCAGTATATCATAGGCATCCCATTTGATCTTGGGGTCCAGGTCTGGGTATGTAATTATTTGCTGCGATCGTGTTTTGGCTTCCTCATAAATTTGAGTTTCATAAGCCGCTTTCATAAGATTGAATTGCGCATATCTTTTGTTTTCTTCAAAGCTGGCGATGCTGTCCAAACGCCTCCAAAGCGGAATGGCAGCTTCCTTTTCTGGGGTGTTTGTGGCTGCTATAGCGGCTCTTACAAGTACTTTTTCGGTATATTCATTTATTGGAAGAAATCCAATTTCACGATAAACTTCTAATGCATTGGTCCAATCCTCTTGTTCATAATAAAGTTCGGCCAAATAAAATTTTGCGGTTAGTGTGTTGGGATTGTTTGGATAGGTGACGATATAATCTACCAGCAATTTTTGTGCTTGCTTTGTTCTGTTGTCCAAATAGTATTTTTCGGCAGCTAAAAATGCGGTTTGTGCCAACTCTACCTCACTGATGGAACTGATCTGATGGGTTTGTACAAATTGACGGAAGGCAGCCGTACTCCCCTCCTCTATGGCAATTTCTCTAAGGGTAGTTAGTGCTTGTTGTGCGGCAAGGTCTCGTGAGAATTTGAGAACAACGGTTTCCAAATCATTTTTGGCATAGTCGAGTTGTTCTAAGTTATAGTGCACCAACCCTTTATTGAGCAACGCCCTTGGTATGTAGGGGCTTGTAGGGTGATTTTGTATGAGTTTCTGATAGGTTATGAGTGCATTTTTGGCGTCTTGAGTAGAGGCATACGTATTGGCCAGCTCATAAAGTGCGTCGTCCAGATAGGGATTTTTTTGTGTCTGTTCAATCAAGGCTGCCAATGTGCTAATCTTTTGTTGATTGCGGTCGACAAATCCATAACTGATGCTTTTTTGATAGTATGCATAAAAAGAATTTTCGGGACGCAAGGCAATAACTTTATTGTACTGTTCCATTGCAGGCCAATAGTCTTTTAGCGCAAAGTGCGCATCGCCCATACGGGTATAAAGATCAATTTGGTAGGTGGCTGTAAGGGGTTTTTGATGTTTTAGTTGTTTTTCAAAAGCGGCTAAGGCTTGCGCATAATCTTGCAATTGAAAATAGGCATAACCCAACTGGTAGTAGAATTGTTTGCTTTCTTCTGGAGTGCTTTTGTTGCCTTGTTTTTCAAAATCTAAAAACGACTCAATGGCTAAAGAATAGCGCCCAAGCTCATAGGCGGCAACTCCCATCCAATAGGTTGCGCGGGCTTTGATGGTTTTGTTCTCGTTGCTACTTGCAGCCTGTTCTAAGTATTCAAAGGCCTGAGTATAATTTCCTGAAGTGTACCACTCAATGCCGTATAGAAATGCTACTTTTTGAAGTAATGCAGCATTGCGATAATTGTTTTTTGAAGTAAGAAGTGCTAGCGCTGCTTCGTAGTTGGCACCATTGGTGTACGAATTGATCAACAGTTTTTCTAACGCTTCAATCTCAGAATCGTCCGGATACCTTTCTATATATCTGAGTAAAACCTCTGCTGTGTCTTCGTAGGGATTGCCAATTTGATATGAAAGCTTGGCATATTGCAACAAGGCATCTTTTTGAAGGTCAGTATCGTAGGACATTTGAGCTGCGCTTCTAAACGCATTGAGTGCCTCAATTTTTTTTTGAGACTTCAGATAACAATCGGCCAGCATATAATATGCACTCTGCGCCAATGGTGTTTTAGAATTTATAATCTTGTTGAATTGGGCCGTGGCTGAGTTGTAGTCCCCAATGTGATAATAAACATATCCCAATTGATAATAGTCAACGGCTTCCCAACCCTTGCTGTTGCCTTGATAGGCTTGTAGAAAAGGTAAGGCATCTTCGAATTGCTTGAGATTAAAATAGCTCTCACCGATTATTTTGGACAATTGCGAGGTATTGGAGGCATCGGCTTTCTCGAGTTGGATTTTGCCCAATCGAATGGCTTCTTCAAAACGCCCTATTTTAAAATTCATGTCTACCTGAAAATAACCCAAATCGGTTTTTCTACTTCGGTTTGAAACTTGAGAAAAAGAAGAGCTTGCACCTTCATAGTCGTCTAACTGATAGGCAATGTGTCCGAGATAGTAATGGGCATCCGATTCGAACTTGGGATGGCTTTTTACGCGTTCTAGATAGGGTTTGGCCTTGTTGTAATTTTTGGTTAAAAAGAGGGTATAACCATAATTGAAGTTGTATCGAGGCTGCTTGGATTTTGTGATGTTTTTTAGGGTTAGGGTACGATACCATTTGAGTGCATAACTGTATTTTTCATTATTAAAATAATAATGTGCCAAGTCCAAGGCAATGGTGTTGCCCAATTCACTTTGGGGATAATCGGACAAAAATAAAAGACGTTTTTTTTCTGCGCCAGGAACATTTTGACGCAATGCAGCACTGAGTTTATAATAGTCCTCTTGCTCAAAATCCATAAGGGTATACCCATATTTGGGAACTATATGCCAGGCATTCTGTACCGTTGCATAACTTTCTAAATGATAGCGTGTTGCTGCTCTATTTTCAAAATCATAGCCCAGATTGAGGTACTGAGAAAATCCATTCTGAAAAAAAAGAAGAAATACAAAAAATAGAAAGGGTCGCATATTTTTCTGACGATACAAGATTAAATTTTTTGTCCTACATAATTAACGTTAAAAACTGGGACTCGGTATATTTTTTCATCAGTTTTTTAGAAAACTTTTTAATATCCAGTATTTTTATAAAAATTTAAACGCCAAAACATGTCCAAAGCCATCGTTTCATTTACCAATGCAACCCTTGCCCAAAGAGATAAAGTGGTCTTGGATCATGTCAATTTTGAAGTACTGCCAGGCGAGTTTGTTTTTCTCATCGGCAAAACCGGTAGCGGAAAAAGTAGCTTGATCAAAGCCCTCTATGGTGACCTCAAACTAAAATCTGGTGTGGGTCATGTGGCTGGCTATGCTTTGGAATCCCTAAGTCAAAAAAACATCCCGAATCTCAGAAGAAGTTTAGGGGTCGTTTTTCAAGATTTTAAATTGTTGCCCGATCGAGACATTTATGACAACCTGTCTTTTGTGCTTCGGGCTACAGGTTGGACGGATAAGACCAAAATCAACCAAAGAATTCAGGATGTTTTGGAATTGGTGGGGGTCGATGTCAATACCCAAAAATATCCTTTCGAAATTTCGGGTGGGGAGCAACAACGGATTGCTATTGCACGTGCTTTGCTCAACGAGCCACAGCTGATCATTGCCGATGAGCCAACGGGCAACCTCGACCCAGAAACGAGTAAAGAAATTATGCAGCTCTTTAAGACCCTACATCAAAAAGGAATGACCATACTTATGGCGACCCACGATTATAACATGATCGTGAAGTTTCCCGGCAAAATTTTTCAATGTGAAAATCAACAGATTTTCGAAGTAGTGGCCCAAAAAAATTAAGCTTTCGCTTGCTGGCGCTTGCGGTCGTTTTCGTTAAGGAAAATTTTTCGCAATCGCAATGAATTGGGGGTGACCTCTACATACTCGTCTGCCTGAATATACTCTAGGGCTTCTTCTAAACTAAATTTGATTGGGGGTGCCAATTTTACCTTATCATCGCTCCCGGAAGCACGCACGTTAGAAAGCTTTTTGGTTTTTGTTACATTGATAACCATATCGTCGGGGCGGCTATTTTCTCCGATTACTTGTCCGGTATATACGGGTTCGTTGGGATGGACAAAAAACTTGCCCCGTTCTTGAAGTTTGTCCAATGCATATGGTATGGCTTTGCCATTTTCCATCGAAATCAGTGACCCGTTGATTCTGCCGGGTATGGTCCCTTTGTAGGGTTCGAAGGCTTTAAAGCGATGGTTCATAATCGCCTCGCCGGCAGTGGCCGTAAGCAGTTGGTTGCGCAGTCCGATAATGCCTCGCGAAGGAATACTAAACTCGATCAGCATACGGTCCCCTCGAGGTACCATGCTCAACATTTCACCCTTTCTAAGGGTAACCATTTCTACCGCTTTACCAGAAAGTGTCTCGGGCAAGTCGATGGTCAATTCTTCTATCGGTTCACTTTTTTTTCTGTCAATTTCTTTTATAATCACTTGAGGTTGTCCGATTTGAAGTTCATATCCCTCACGACGCATGGTTTCGATAAGAATCGATAGGTGCAACACCCCTCGACCAAAAACCAAAAAAGAATCCGACGATTGGGTTTCTTCTAGACGCATGGCCAAGTTTCTTTCTAACTCACGTTCTAAACGTGTTTTGATGTGTCGCGAGGTGACAAATTTGCCTTCTTGTCCAAAAAATGGCGAGTCGTTGATGGTAAAAAGCATACTCATCGTAGGTTCATCAATGGCTATTGTAGGCAATGCTTCGGGATGTTCAAGATCGGTTATGGTATCTCCAATATCAAAATCTTCTAGCCCAACCAAAGCACATAGATCACCGGTTTGTACATGATCGACTTTTTTGCGGCCCATCCCTTCAAAAACGTGCAGCTCCTTGATGCGTGACTTTACAATAGTCCCGTCGGGCTTTACTAAAGCAACTGCTTGATTGGCCGACCAATTTCCGCGATGCAATCTTCCGATGGCTATACGACCGGTGTAAGAAGAAAAGTCTAAGGAAGTAATTAACATCTGTGCAGCGCCTTCTAAAGTTTTGGGGGCAGGGATGTGTTCCAAAACCATATCCAACAAATGGGCAATGTCTGAAGTTGGAGCGTTCCAGTCTGGGGCCATCCATCCGTTTTTGGCTGATCCATAGATGGTAGGAAAGTCCAATTGCCATTCTTCTGCTCCAAGGTCAAACATCAAATCAAAAACTGCATCCTGTACCATATCGGGCGTGCAATTTTCTTTATCTACCTTGTTGATCACAACCAAGGGTTTCAACTTCATGTCTATGGCTTTTTGAAGGACAAACCGTGTTTGCGGCATCGGTCCTTCAAAAGCATCGACGAGCAATAAAACACCGTCGGCCATATTGAGCACACGTTCTACCTCACCTCCAAAATCAGCGTGGCCGGGTGTGTCAATCAAATTGATTTTTACACCCTTATAGGTTACCGAAACATTCTTTGATAGAATTGTTATACCACGTTCTTTTTCAAGATCGTTATTATCCAAAATGAGTTCACCTGTCTTTTGGTGTGCTTCGAAGAGCGCACAGTGATGCAATATTTTGTCAACTAAAGTAGTTTTGCCGTGGTCAACGTGGGCAATGATCGCAATATTTCTCAAATTGGACATCAAAAAAATTTTGCGGCAAATATAGGTGATTAAAACCAGTAGCAGTCGTATTTTATCGGCAAAAAATTAGCAGCTTCTAGAAAGATGATTAGACCGTTTAGCACAGGAAAGCTGATGGCTGATTTCTGTGCACAAATTACCGCTGCGCAAACCTAAAATAACCGTTGATTGTTTGTAGTGATCGCGCGTGCAAAATGCGTATATTTGTGGCATATTATTTGCCTGTAGGCAAATGTTCATTGAAATTTGGGGTCGACTGGTTTTGACAGCAGGTTGTTTAGAACGGTAAGCAAGTCGAGCGCTGATACACAGCTCGTAAATCTTATGTTTCAACTTTTTTAAATGGCGAAAATAATTACGCTCTAGCTGCATAATTAACTGAATTATAGTACGTTAATGCCAAGTCCCGACTAGGTCGGGAAGCTGGATGTCTCAGGATAGCCCTTGTTGACGGCGATCTACTTTGAGGCACCATAAAAGTCAACATCGAAACACTGGCGTGTCGGAGGTGTTTTTCAACTTTAGACACTAAGCAAGGTGTAGGCAGTTTTTGGTCAGTATCTTGACGAAAATCAAACAAAAACTAAACTTGTAGAAAGCTCTTTTAAAGCTTGTTTGGACGCGGGTTCGATTCCCGCCGACTCCACTTTATCAATT
>Ga0255778_10001712_pt1 | contig 19602 bp, 26 predicted proteins | sample 071ome_31_FD_179976 | JGI IMG/M metagenome (GOLD analysis project Ga0255778, IMG submission 179976) | Coastal salt marsh microbial communities from the Groves Creek Marsh, Skidaway Island, Georgia - 071405CT metaG (version 2) | ecosystem: Environmental > Aquatic > Marine > Intertidal zone >...
AAAATTACGCTTAGAGGCAGTCTGGAGGAGGGTTTGTAGGTTAGTGAGTATTTCCTTATGTATGGGTATTTCGCGTCCCGAACGACCTTTAGAAGCGCTGTCGGGGAGGTGAAGAGTGTCGTTTAGGGTACCGTCGCCATTAAGAACGTGTATCCACTTAAGTGCCGCTATCTCTTTTGCTCTTAGACCCGCTTTGACCGATAAGAGAAAGATAGTGTCGTTCCTTAAAGCGTTCCTTCCGCCTTTTAGGTGACTCCGTACTGAAGCGACTTGGGTCTTATTCAGAACCTTTGATTGCTTAGTCAGCGCCATAGATCTGCACCCGTTATTATTTATGTCATATTGATCATATTATAACGAGTTAGCAAAGTAAACCAAATTGATAATATTTTATCCCTTGTAGTTTCAGCGCCTTACACCTACTCATTAGGAAATGTAAGTTTCATAACGAGTTCGCCAAACAAGCAGGAAAGTACAAAGGTAGACCTAAGACGATCGATAACTGTTGAATAAAAAATTCTTCCTGGTTGGTCAATAAAAAATCCAAAATGGTTAAAAATTGAACCTACAAAAAAATTTCTGAAACCCTTAGAATTAATTTATGAAAAAAATTAAAGATTCAATAAACCAAGACTTAGCAACAAATAAGACAAGCATTTTTATTGCCTTAGTAATAAACACACTAGCACTAACTTCAGAATTCCTTAACGAAATTTTTTTTGGGATTTGTTTAATTTTGGAGGCGCTAATGATTTTTTACGTCTTAACAATGATCTATCACAAAGTTCAAAAATAATGAAAATCTAATTCACTGTTTTGAACTACTCAGTGACCACGAAATTTGCAAAGATGGGGTTTACCGAAAGAACGGTTTACGGAGGTAAAACCCCGCTTACCTTATCCTCCGGCAAAGTTCTCAACGAAGATATGAATCAGAATTATCGGGTAGGGTCCTGCGTTAAGCGCAATTAGGCGACGAACTGATCCAGGGTTGTGAACTCCGGGTTATAAAAACGCTTCCCGCCCTCTTCGATCCAAAATACGTCAAATTCCGTTTCCCGAACCTTATATTTGATTCCGTAACGACCTTCTTTATGCGTCGCATTTCGGAAGCGACAAAATGCCGCCTTACGATCCGAGAGTTTAAGCGCGTCTTCCCAAGACTCTACGTCCTCAAAGGCGTCGTTATCATTAAACCAGCAAACTGTAACGAGACCCGTAGGGTCGTTCGCGTTGGAGTACGCACAAAACTTTTGTTTCCACACCTTTACGAACGAGGGCGACGCCCCAACAGGAACACTTTTTGGTAATTTCCTCTCTCGATTTCTTCTTGGGCGACCTTTTTTCGCCTCCGGATCCGGAACAAGTTTCGTTTCGCGCGTTCTATCCTTCGCGCGGGGAATAGCGTAAAGGATTTTTCCAATTTCTTCGTCTTCCTTGAAACTCTTAAACATTACGCTGCCTCCCATTCTGCTGTTCGGTTTTGGATTGCTAACTGGCGGTGATCGGGTAGTAGCGCGCGAATCCGCACCTCGGAGAGAAAGGGATAGCGAGTCTTAGATCGCGCCACTACTGAATCTAGGTCACAGTCGTAGATATCAAACGAAAGACCTAACGAGCGCGAAACAATCGGTCGCGAGACTACATCGCTTAACAAACGTCCCTTTTTGGTGGCGTCCGTATTAACGACAAAGATCATTCTCACATCGTCAGTCAACGCGTCGATCAGGGTCTTAAATTTGTCCTGACCTTGCTTCGCGATGTTATGAAACTCGTCGATTACTAAGACTTTTTGGAACGGTTTATCGTCGCTAGGAAAGAGGGAGTTACTTTTAACTCGATCGTTAATGTCGCTAAAGACCGACTCCCCCATTCCCGTTTCATTACAAGCGATATAACTCACGTCGCCCCCGAACTCATTAGCATAATCGAGCGCGAAACTAGTCTTACCCGTCCCGGGTTCACCGTATAGGATCCATGGACTAGTAAATTTAGAAGGGTCGCTAACGTAGTGTCTGAGTCGCTTTTCTAACGACTCTGGCAAGATAAAGTCATTCAGAACCTTAACCATTGGTCGCCTCCTTCTTAGCGAGAGAGTTCATTACGTAAGCAATAAATTCCTCCCTTGCGCTGCCTTCCAGCGCTTCGAACCGATCGATCAGTTCGTCGTAATCGCTAGAAGTGGGTTTACGATAATCGTCTAAATTAGCAACGGTGACGCCTTTTGCCTCGTCACGTAACTCCTTCACGCGGTTCTTAGTAGTCTCGCGATCAATCACGCCAGTCTCCACTAAATTTATAAATCGCTCTTCACCAACATCAGCAATTAACTTGAGCAGTTCGTAGAGGGTCGCGTACGACTGGGGGAGTGCCGATTCCAAGCGGCGAATCAGAGGGTCGGACGCGACTTTTATCATCATAAAGACGGTAGATCGTTGCGCTTCTATACCCTTTCGGTATTGCTTAATCATCTCGACGTCGCCGGCAATCGAGTCAACGGACTCGCGTACGACCTTAAAAAGTCCGTTACGCGCCCTATCGACTGATCGTGCTTTCGAGTTGGTCTTCTCAATCGCAGTTTTTACAACATCATTTACTACATCCATTACAAAGTTCCTTCTCAATTTAAGTTTGTTGCGTGATCCGAGGTGTTGAACATTCAACATAACCCCAATCACTATTATCAGTTTATGGAGATTCGCCAGACAAAACGTCCGCGACTTTTACATCGGGTACGTTTGTCTGGTAAATCTCAGTTTTGGTCGGTGTTTTGCTTGCTGCGTGTCTTGGTGACTTAGTCAACTTAATCTTTACCGCGTCCGGACTCGGTCCAACCACATTTCCCTCCACAACTCTAATTTCATCTTGGTGATCGAATACCTCCCGTCAAACATTCGCTCCGAAACTTGACCCCAGGGTTCAAATTTGGCGTCGTTTCCCTTGCAATACCGAAATTCTGATTCGGTTTGAAGTTCCTTATTGATTGGTTCTATTAAATCCTCTAACGGGGTTACTCTTATGCTCTTATGGGTCTTCTTGTCCCATTTAAGAAAGAAGTGAAACAGGTTCGCAGTCGGCACATAGGGTTCGCGGATCCACCGAAGTTTTCCGTCTTGATCTTCTGTGTAATCAACGAAGTAAATACCCCGCACTTCGTCCCTCGTAACGTCAGCACCCTCATAGGCATCTTCGTTTTTAGTCGAGGTTTTTTTGGCGTCTATTCGCTCTAGGGCGTTTGTTTGGTTAGACATTAGGTCTTCTCCTTTTTTGGTTTAAGTAAGTTGCGTGATCCGGGGTGTTGAACATTCAACATAACCCCAATCACAAGTATCAGTTTATGGGGGTTCTCCAGACAAAACGTCCGCGACTTTTACATTGGGTACGTTTGTCTGGTATATCTCAGTTTTTGGTTGGTGTTGTTGACGTCGATCCGCGCTAGTGCCTTTGTTTGGTAGGACATTAGGTCTTCTCCTTTTTTGGTTTAAGTTGGTTTTTGTGTCTATTGAGAGATAAATTTCCCTCAACCACATAAAACATATACCCTATGCATCCAGACAAAACGTCCTACAGATTTACATCGGTTACGTTTGTCTGATAAATTGCGGAGGAATTTCAAAAATGTTGAATATTCAACCAACGTGAACTCAAAGCGCTCTAGAAGAAAGTCATCTCAGTGGACAAAACGGAAACTCTTCCCCGTTACGTTTAAGGGGCGAGAACCCCGGTTGCTTCTATGGAAAAAGGCGGTCTATGAAGAGTGGTTTCACTACGCGAAGTTAGCGCAGCAAAACAAACGTAAGATTCCTCGCGCCTTTGGTAACTTGAGAAAGTTCGATAGTTTTGAAGATTGGTGGCGCGACCCTAATTACGGGTTTGAACTCTTTTGTGAAAAACCCGTGGGCAAGTTGGTAGACGAGGTGAAGGGTGATGGGGGTAAGTTAAACGCTAATCAGATACTCCTTAAAGTCGATCTTACCGGCGACCTAGATATCATCGTGGATGAATTCGAGCGATACCTAAAGACCAAGGACGTAAGCGACACATACGAATCTAATGCTAGGTTCCAACCATCACGCCCTATGAAGAATATCGCCATCGGAACTCAAGACACGAGAAGTTATAAGCGAGACGGTAAGAGCGAAAACAAACTTAAGATCTATCGTGAAACTTACCTACTTACGCGCTCTATGTCTTATAAAGAGGTAGCGCTAAAACTTGGTTGGTTAGAGGGTGATCGCGACTGGTATTTGACCGAATACCCCAATACCGACGGTTCGAAGGGACTCTTACTCTTCGAGTATCAAAAGTTACTCGACAATCGCGTAAAGAAGGTAAAACGGCACGTCGACCAGGTCGAGAAGACGTTCGAGAACATCGAAAATGGTACGTTTCCCTAGTAACGTCTATGAGTTGAGGCGCATCTAATATGGAATATCTTGTTGCGGGATCCCTTTTTTCTTCCATCGTTGGAGCATTCTTAGGGTCTTTCGTAGAAAAGGGGTTGGCAGGTTTCTTCTGCGGTCTTTTCCTAGGACCTATCGGTTGGATAATTGTCTTTCTTTTACCTCGCGAATCCGAAAATAGTAATTCATCCGCTCAATCCTCAGTACAAAGTAAGAAAGTTGAACCCCCGCAGGAACGTGACCTTACTAATGACACCTATAAGATTTGGTTAGGTAACACTTACGAGATCAAAAGAAATGAACTTTTCGAAAAGTACGAGTGCGATGGAAAACTTTTTGACACCTTAGATGATGTTTTGGTTTATGCCGATTCCTTAGAGGGCGAGAAACGAGAGGCAGAAGATCAAAGGCGAGAAGAGTTAATCAAAAAAGGAATAGAGGCGAGGGAGAGGTTCGCCCGCGGCGAGGACGCCGATGGTAGTGATGATGGTGATTATACGAGCGAATTCATATTTGTTTTCTTAGGGGTTTGTGTGCTTGCGTATCTGATTTTCGCTTTTAGTGATTTGTAGACGATTTTCCGAATAGGATCTGAGGTCAAACAATTAAAATTTCTTCTAGGGAAGGGTAAAAATATCTTCTACCGAACAATCTAAAATTTTTGCTATTCTCAGGGCAAGAACAGTAGAAGGAACATAAATTCCATTTTCTATTGCATTAATGCTCTTTCTTGAAACATCTGCTTGGTCTGATAATTCTTGTTGAGTTAAACCAGCAGACTTTCTTAGTTCTTCAAGGTTATTAAGCAGTTTTTTATGATTTTTGCCCAAAACTATTTCTTTTCAAACTCTTCAACTGCATTGGTCAATTCTTCACTTGTATTTGGATATAGATATCCTGCCAGAAGCGTTCCAAGACCTATTGCCCCAACCAATAAACCTACGCCCTTAAAAACAAAACCAAGGGCAACATACCCAAGAAGAAAGATTCCGATGCCAACAAACATAGTAATAAGTCCACCTCTTCTGTAGTCAATTGGTTCCTTCTTTCTTTCATCAAAGATTGCCATTAATTTTTCAACTTGCTCAGGGTTATCAAGGTTTTTTGCTATCTCAATAACCGAGTCTCTTTTGTTTTTACTTTCGAAATATAACCAAACGAATACAGCGATTGGCACAACCATGCCTGTTAGAACACCTAAAAATGGTATAAGTAATTCCATGAAATACACCTATAAAAATATGTAACGCAAACTTACCATCAATTAAATGAGAAGTAAAGGTTACAAATAATTTTTTGTTGTAATTGCTAAGCGGCAAAGATGTAGGACTGCTAGTTAAAAAGGAAATATTATGGAAGGTTTGGCAGTAATGGGTTTTGTTTTTGGAATGGTCGGAGTGGTTTCACTAGTTCGTTTAGAAAAACTGACAGAGACCTTAAAAGAGAAAAGGATATAATCTCAAGCATGGTTGAAATACACTCAAAACTGGTCTTGTTAATGAGGTCACATCAAGGGCAGGTCGAAAATGGACAAAAAAAGCAGAGATAAAAAAGCGATATGTTTCGGATTCATTTAGCGCTCTCGATAATTGGCGATTCCCCCTCAAGAATACCTCGAACTGGGAATTTCCCAAAAAGACTTATCTTCAGGCAAAAGACGATCGCGCACCTGTACTTCATCGAGACTCTAACTTGACGCGATCTTTACCCTACTAATCCCTCTAGCGTGTTGATCCGCTCTTCGTTGGTGGACCTTTGCCATTCGGTCGGTCCAAGGCGTTTTAGGAAACCTTGGATCGTTCGGTTTTCTATTCCTGTAGTCCTTTGCAATTCGTAGATGAGAGTCGCGACTATCCTTCGCTTTAGTCCTGTAACGTTTTAGTAGTTCTGGCGATAACTCACTCAGTTCTTTTCTTAACTCAACGAAAGACTTCATCTATCGGTTCCTTAAGACCACAACAGTCGTTTTTTCGTCTTTCTTTAACTTCCTTAACTCCGCCAACCGAACCTCATCCAGCGGTTCAAAGACCAGCACTTCTTTAAGGTTTTGTCTTTGTAGGGTGGAGAGAAGTTGTTGCTTTGTGACTTTGGTTGGCGAAGAACTAAACATCAGTAACTCTCTTCCCAACGCGAACCAAACATTTCATCCCGCCAATCATTTACTTCTTGTTTTCCGTTCTTAGCGGCAATGCGTTTCTGTAGTCTTGCCTGGTTGATCTTACTTTCAGCGTTCAGGTCAGACTCGATGTGCGAGCGTAACCGTTCAGCAATGTTAGTTCGGTTTTCGATGCACCAGATATGAAACTTTTGTCTGACGTCTTCTTCGATGCGGAAATTCATAAGTACAGTCATAAGGTTTTAACCTCCAGTATTGGTTCTTCTTCATTGCAAAAATGGTCTTCAAGAGAAGATCGATTAGTCACTTTATTTATAGATTTATTGGTTCCCTTATCGATGATCTTGTCGAGATAACCTCTCAGTTCTTTCCTAGTCATTCGACTATCGCGGTCGAGGAACTTGAGGATCGTTGTGAATTCCTTTGGCGTTAAGTTCTCGCCTAACTCTAATCTGAACTTGTATTGATCAAGCGTCGATCTCATCAGGATGTGCTGTTTTAGTAGCAGCGTATCCAAGTAGCGAACCATCAATTCGCGTAGTCTTTTTTCTTCTTTCATCCTTACCTCACTAATTCTTAGGCAATAGTTATCAATCAAGGACCCGCATAACGTTCCTTGTTGTGGATTGATTTCGCCTAGAACGGAGTCTTTACCCGACGATCCAGAGATTTTCGAAATCAACATTTTCGTAACCAAAGCGCTTACTAGACTCATTGTTTGGGTCCTTAGTTGTTTGCTTCGTTATGTACTTCAACCACTTACTATCGACTTCGGATTGAACATCGGCGCTCCAGAGTCCCCAAGGGGTTTTCATCCAAAGAGGAACTAGGGAATTGATGAAATCGTCGCTCGCTACGTGATTGGGTTTAGCGATGATGAGGTGGTAGTGGAGTTTTTTCTCTTTGTCGTATTCATAAGCGGGAATCACGTTTATGCGCTTGTTGTGCCGCTCGAAAGATTTTCCGAAAAATTTCTTGTTCAGACGATTTAAGAAGTAGCGAAGGTTTCGACTAGCGCGCATTTCGTCCAACCAAAGAATTCCCTCAGGCAGTTTCCTTGATTGACGCATAGTGAAAGTAACCGCATACCAGTTCATCCAGTCATCGCGGTCCAACCAATTTCTTATTTCATTTCTCTGATTTTTCACGTGGTCTCTTCATCGGGTAACCACGTTTATTTATAAATTTCGAACTTTAAAGATTGCTCCATTTACAGAGCGAATGGAGGGGGATTGGCAGTGCCAATGAAAGAGGTGTTTTACTAAGTAAAACAGTGATTCATTCTCCTTGCGCGGAGAATTGTTCCAACCATTGAGGTGTTTCGTTTCGGGTTAGGGCGTCGTTGGGCACGTTCTTAAAGACTAGGTCATAGACCTGCGTATCTACCAAACCCTCATATGTTTGCTCGATCATCCTTTGGGATGTGCCGCAATACTTGGCGACGGTCAGTGAGTGAGCACCTGAATTTAGTGCTTCCGTAATGAATTTGTGACGAAAGCAAACCAGTTCATATTCCGCGCCGTTCTTCATGCCTGCCTTTTCCATCCAGCGTCTTCTAACGTCGGGCGAGTAGTAGTTGGAAGGGGTGGGAGACCTATATGCATTGAATACGAATGGATAGTCAGAAGAATTGTAGTTGGACCAATTTGCTTCCTTGAACTTCCTTAAGTCCATCAAGTGACCGTAGACCCTGTCTGGTAATCTGACAGTTCGCTCTTTGTCCTTTCCGTGGAGATAAATAAAAGTCTTATCTCCCCGGGTGCTTATATCGCTCCACCGGAGTTGTCGGGTTTCAGTGACACGACAACCAATTCCGCTCATAAGCAAAATCACGTACCGGTAATTCATCAACTCCCAACGGATGCGCTTATCACGAGCGTCTTGAACCTCTTTGCGCGAAACAGCGAGTAACTTTGAGTAGAACGCCTTGGGAAAGGGTTCGTTTGTGCGTTTTACTTTAAGACTTTCAAGGTTTGGGATGATGGATGAGTACCGCATATCAGCGCACCACCGGAAAAATTGTTTGTGAGTATTAAGTTCATTGTTCCTGAATCGTGCTGACAGCGGTTTTCCGGTGATCTTTACCTTTTCTTTCCCCCGCCAATTGTGCCACTTGACCGTGTATTTTCTCGCCAATTCATCCAGCGAAGGTCGACCTTCGACCTCATAGAATCGTTTAAGGGAGGCGATCGAGTGGCGAATAACGTCAACCCTTTTAGACGTTATCTGACCGTCTTTCGCTCTTTGATCCTGAAACTGTAGAAATTCTTCTATAAAAAAGTTCAGTTTTCGATGAACCGAACCTACATCTCGACCTTCTTCTATGTCAGCAGCGTGTTGAGACCAGAGCGAATAGGATTCCTGACGAGCGCTATCTAGGTTGTCCGCGTCTAGAGTAATGACTGTGTAACGCTTGACCTTGGATTGCCATAGGCGAGCACGATAAACCGTGGTGGTCGATCCGTCTTTGCGACTCCAACTACGACGTATGAGAGCAAGTTTCCCTCGAATCAGATCCGCGATCTTTTCGTCAGTAATTTTAGTAGAACTTTTAGTCAAACTTTGAAGGTAACTTATTGAATTTACATAGATAGTATAATTTTAGTCTAACTAAGTAAATGATAAATAATAATTAAAAAACAATACGTTATATACTAACCTTATATAGTGAATACGTATTGGGCCACTTTTCCTCCAGAGTATTGAGTATGGGTTGTCGTAAGACCGCGGGCTGTTTGGCTCAAATCCCGTAGCACGTTAGTGCTTTTTATCTGTTCCCGGCGCGTTGAACCTACGGCTGTATTTTACCCTTAATCATAGTCTTGGTGACGCAAAGCACTCGTCGCGTCGAAATATGGGGCGTTTTATCCTCGACTTGGTTGTGTGTCGGTTAAGCAATCTATGTGAAAATGCATCAGTTGCTTTTAACACTGAGCAACCCTATCGATCGGAGCTTTCAATATGCACTGCCCATTTTGTGCGCACAGTGAGACCAAAGTGAATGACTCGCGGTTGGTCGCGGAGGGCTATCAAGTGCGGCGCCGTCGTGAGTGTCTCGCCTGCGGGGAGCGATTTACGTCTTTTGAGTCGGCTGAGCTGATTATGCCTCGCGTGATTAAGCGCGATGGTGTACGTGAGCCCTTCAACGAGGAAAAGCTCAGATCGGGTCTGATGCGGGCGCTCGAGAAGCGTCCAGTGAGCGCGGAGAAGCTTGAGACTGTGTTGGCGCATATCAAGAGCGAGCTTCGGTCCACGGGTGAGCCAGAAATCAAATCTCGAGATTTAGGTGAAGTGGTGATGACTGAATTAAGGCGACTCGACGAAGTGGCCTATGTGCGTTTTGCTTCCGTTTATCGAAGTTTTCAGGATCTCGAGGAATTCAGGCGAGAAATCGATTCAATGGGCCGAAATAAAGTCCAAAAGAGGAAGCCAGGTGCCCGTGCAAAAAAACCTTGATCGACAGTTCCTGGCTCGAGCATTGCGGCTCGCTGAGAAGGGGTTATTTACCACAGACCCGAATCCTCGGGTCGGCTGCGTTTTAGTAAAAGGATCATCCGTTGTAGGTGAAGGCTTCCATGTGAAGGCGGGCGAGCCCCATGCCGAGGCCCTAGCGCTTGCCCAAGCTGGCCCTGACGCGAGAGGCGCAACTGCCTTTGTTACGCTCGAGCCTTGCAGTTATCACGGTCGAACACCGTCCTGTGCCGCGGCACTGATTGCGGCCGGGGTTAAGCGCGTGGTGGCTGCGATGACGGACCCTCATCCTCGAAATAGCGGTCAAGGGTTCGATATGCTTGAGCAGGCAGGCATCGAAGTTGAGCGCGACGCAGATCCAGAGGGCGCCCAACGATTGAACCCAGGTCATGTGAGTTTGCACCAGTACGGGCGGCCCTATGTCCGCGTTAAGCTCGCGGCCACTTTGGATGGTCGCACGTCACTCTTGAATGGTGAAAGCCGATGGATCACGGGTCCAGCGGCACGTCGGGACGTTCAAAAGTGGCGAGCAAGAAGTTCAGCGTTGATCACGGGCATTGGGACGATTCTTACAGATGACCCAGCGCTGACCGTGAGAGATGCAAGTATCGGGCCTCACCTTGATCCGGATTGGTTGATGCGGCCACGACCGGTGTGGGTGCTTGACAGCAAAGGTCGCACCCCCTTGGACGCGAAGGTCTGGAACAATCCAAAGACTGAGATTGTCCATGGCGCGACCGCCTCGGCCGAGCGAGGGATCGTCTGCGCACTCGACGAATCTGGCTATCTCGATTTGGGGGCTTTGTTCAAGCTCTGCGCAGCGCGAGAAATGAGTGAAGTGTTGTTCGAATGTGGGCCTACACTGGCTGGCAGCTTAATCAAATCTGGGCTCTGGGATGAATTAATCCTCTATCTTGCGCCCAAGTTGATGGGGCCGGGGAAGTCGTTACTTCACTGGCCGGAAATTGATAACATGAGCGCCCTCGCAGAGCATGAGATCGTATCGGTGCGCCAGCTTGGGCCCGATCTGCGTCTGATCATCAAGCCAAAAGGGCCAATTGAGCCCATGGGCGAAGCTGCATAGACGCTGATGTCAAAGCGGTTGAAGCAGAAGTAGCAGCCTTAGATTTCAAAAATGAGTCGGAATTCAAGCATGACCAGAGTAATTGAAGGCGATTTAATCGCGACCACGGCATCGATCACCCTTGTGGTCGCTCGATTCAACGAGTTTGTCGTGGACAGCTTACTGAAAGGCGCGCTGGATGCGCTAAGGCGCCACGGGGTTCAAGAGAAACAAATCACCGTCGTAAAAGTCCCGGGGGCTTTTGAACTCCCCCTCGCAGCGCAGAAAGCGGCTGAGCAAGATGCGTGTGAGGCAGTCATTGTTCTTGGCGCTGTCATCCGAGGCGGTACGCCGCATTTCGATTACGTGGCGGGTCAAGCTGCCAGCGGTATTGCTCAGGTTGCACTCAATTCGAAAAAGCCGGTCGTTTTTGGCCTATTGACTACGGATACGATCGAGCAGGCGATCGAGCGATCGGGCACAAAGGCAGGAAATAAGGGCGCTGATGCTGCATTGACAGCCATTGAAATGATCAGTTTGCTCAGAAAAATGGGATGAAGTCTTCTCCCGCAGCTCGTCATCGCGCCCGCCGCTTTGCGCTTCAAGCCCTTTATCAATTGCGATTTAGCGAAGCGCCTGTCAGGCAAATCATTGATGAATTTTTTGAGGATAACGACTTCAAACGCGCGGATGCAGCTTACTTTGCAGAACTTGTCGAGGGCGCTGGTCGCAATCGGACCGCGCTCTGGGAAGCCATCGAACCGCTCCTAGATCGCGATTCGGAAGCGATTGATGCGATCGAGCAAGCAGCGCTTTTGCTGGGCGCTTTCGAACTCGCCTCGAAGCCCGAGATTCCCTACCGTGTGGTGCTATCAGAGGCCGTCGATTTGGCTGCAGAGTTTGGTGCTGAGGGCGGTCACAAATACGTGAACTCAATCTTAGACCGGCTCGCTAAGCAGTATCGAAGTGTGGAGACCTCTCAGTCGAGGTGATCATGAGCCATTCTGAGTTCGATGTGATCGAAACCTATTTCGCCCATTTGAGTGATTGGGCTGGAGATCATGTTCGCATCGGTGTCGGTGATGATTGCGCGCAACTCAAGGTTGGCGAAGGGTTTGAGCTGGTCATTTCCACCGATACCTTTGTTCAAGGGGTTCATTTTCCCGAGGGAGCGGAAGCTGAACTCGTGGCAGATCGCACTCTCAACGCGGCAGCGAGTGACCTTGCCGCGATGGGTGCTGAGCCCTGGGCGGTTGTAGGCGCCCTGGTGTTGCCGTCTGTAGATGCGACATGGCTCAGAGTCTTTTCGGACCAATTACGATCAGAGCTGCAGAGCTTAAACCTACCGCTCGTGGGCGGTAACCTGACGAAAGGCCCCATGCTGTCGATCACTTGGACGGTGATGGGTCGAGTGAAGGCGGGTCAATCGATGACTCGAGGCGGCGCGATCGTGGGTGATGATCTCTACGTCAGTGGCTGGTTAGGGCGAGCTGCCTTAGGGCTGCAGCTCTACTTGGATCAAGAAGTCAGTCTCGATACAGAAAGTTCGAGTGCTGTGGAGACTGCAAAGCAAGCTTATCGTTCACCCAAAGCTCGATTGATGCTTGGACAGCAGCTGAACGGAATCGCCACCGCAGGTATCGATGTCTCCGATGGCTTGCTTGCTGATCTGATGCATCTGTTATCGATGAGCGGCGTCGGTGCCACCATTGAGCTTGATCTGATCGCTGCTGATTCTGTTCTCGAAGCTTTGGTTGCCTCCCACGAGGAGCGATTGCGTCTGATGTTAACGGGCGGTGATGACTACGAGCTTTGCTTCAGCGCAAGTGCTGACGCAAGGGAAGCGCTTGCCCGCATTGCCCATGAGACTGGCTTGCCCCTCACCCGCATCGGCGCCGTAAGGGGTGAGCGGGGCATTACATTTAATGGATTACCTACAGGGATGGCTGAGCCCAGTTGGCTTGCCTTCCCCGGGTATCGGCACTTCTCATGAGACCTTCACTCGCAACCCTTCGTGACCCCATCATGTGCTTGGCACTGGGTTTTGGGTCGGGATTGTGGCGAAAAGGTCCTGGCACGATGGGCAGTCTGGTGGGCGTTGCGCTCTTTCTGCCTTTGATTGATGCGTCAATGTTGATCAAGGTAAGTTTGATTTTCGTTGGCTCTGTGCTCGGCGTGTACATTTGTGAATATGCGGCTAAAGAGCTCAAACTTTCGGATCCCGGGTGTGTCGTCTGGGATGAAATCGTGGGTATTTGGATTGCGCTGATTTTCGTGCCGGCGTCCTTGGCATGGATTGCATTTGCTTTTGTGTGCTTTCGCTTTTTTGATATCGCTAAGCCCCCGCCGTTGAGCTGGGCGGATCGACATTTAAAAGGGGGTCTCGGCATTATGGTGGATGACTTGATGGCGGGTGGTCTTACGGCACTCTTGATCTACGTCTTACAACATTCAATTTGAAATCCTAGCCGCTCTGACGGCGCCATTGGTTGTCAAAGAAGGATGACAGTGCCAAGGTAGGGTTTCGAAAAAATACAGTCCAATTTATGAATATCCACCAAATCTATACCTACAACGACCTTCGCAACTTCACGTATGTGATTGCACTGGATAATGGCGATGCTTTGGTCCTGGACCCCTGGGATGCAGATGCGTCAGCTGAGGCCGTGACGTCGGCAGGGCTTTCGTTAAAAGCCGTGATCAATACCCACGAACATTGGGATCACACGCGTGGGAATGAGGCACTGGTGGCAAAGTTTGGCTGTGAAGTTTGGGCGCATGAAAATGGTCAGGGTAAAGTCCCCGGGCTGACTCGAGCGCTAACGGCAGGAGAATCGATCGCGCTCTCAGACACAGAGGCGCTGCGGGTGCTAGATACCCCCGGGCATACGTATGCTCACCTGTGTTTTCTGATCACAAGAGGAGGCGAACCCCAAGCGGTGTTTACAGGGGATACGTTGTTTAACGCTGGAGTTGGCAACTGCCACAATGGTGGAAGTCCGGAAGCCCTGTATGAGACCATCGCCCAGCAGTTTCATACGCTGCCTGATCATGTGGCCATCTACCCTGGACATGATTATCTCGCAAACAATCTTGCCTTTACCTTGTCACTTGAGCCATCGAATACCACAGCCAAAACCTGGCTAGATCGAGTTAAGGATGTTGATCCGGGCGTTAGCCCAGTGGTGACCACCATCGGAGACGAGCGGTCTTTCAATACCTTTTTCAGACTGAACAACGAAGAGATTAAGTCCACCCTTGAGATGGCTGAGGCGAGTGAAAGGGATGTCTTTCTTGCGCTGAGAGCGAGAAGAAATAGTTGGTAGCCTGAAACAGGCCGATGAGGACTGATGATGGCGCCAGTGTGTTTAGTACTCGGAGCGGGGCGCGGTATCGGCGGGGCGGTCGCAGCTCGATTCGCTCGAGGCGGCTATCACGCGGTGTTGACCAGGCGCAGTGATCAGAGCGGGCTCGATGAATTGGTGCTTGGCATACAAAGCGATGGGGGTTTGGCAATAGGCTACTTGGCAAATCTGATTGAACCCCAGGTCATCGAAGATCTCGTCGATGAGGTCGAGAAAACTGTGGGTCCGATTAGGGTTGTGGTATTTAACCTAGGCGCTCAGATCGGGCATCGAACCCTGTCAGAAACGAGCGTGAAAGACTTTACGCGTGGCTGGCAAATGGCAACCCTTGCGCTCTTTCGTGTAGCGAAAACTGTGGCGCCCCACATGGCAGCGAGAGGCGAGGGCACTTTTTTGGTGACCTCTGCCACCGCCGCAATGAGAGGCAATGCAGGTCAGCATTCGCATGCGTCTGCAATGGGCGGCCGCCGCATGTTGTGTCAGAGCTTAAATGCAGAACTGTCCGCTTTGGGCATCCATGTGGCGCACATCGTTGTAGATGGCGCGGTCGATGCGCCGGATACGCTCGGGAAAATGCTGGGCGAGGAAGGTTTCGCAAAACTCAGGCAAACCAAGGGCCTCGATAAAGATGGTTTGATGCTGCCGAAAGAGATTGCGGAAACTTACTTCCACTTGGCTCACCAGCACCGATCGACCTGGACGCACGAGCTAGACTTAAGGGCGCATTCCGATCGACCTTGGTGGAATCACTAAGCGCTGATTTCCTTTCGCCAAAGGATGAGGATAGTTTAATGAAGACCGATTTAGTGTTAACGCTCTTGGGCGAAGATCGTGCAGGCATGGTTCAAGACGCTGCGAACTGCGTGGTGATGGTGGGCGGTAATTGGCTTGAGAGTCGTATGACGCGGCTTGCGGGCAAGTTTGCCGGTGTGGCTCGAATTTCGGTTCCGGAGGAGGCGATCCCTAGTCTGCGTGAAAAACTCGATCAGCTCGAAGGGATGACGGTTCAGCTCGAGTCAGCAGGCGAGCTCCAAGATAATCCTCAATTGCGGCGATTTACCTTGAGCATCATTGGGCCTGATCGGCCTGGGATCCTGGATGAGGTGACCCGAGAACTTCGGCGCTCTGCAATCAATCTTGTGGATCTCGAAACAAAAGTCGGTCCAGCACCAATGACTGGGGATCTGACTTTTTTCGCTGAAGCGGAAGTCCTAACGCCGCCGGACACGGATGTTGGATTATTGGAAGAGAAGCTTGATGCAATTGCGGCCGATTTAGGATTAGAAATCCTCTTGGAGGACTGATGCCCCCTGACTGAGGGTCGTTGCCTTTTTTCGCGTCTTCTGTCTTGATGTTCAGATCTGACAGTTCGAGATGGTAGCGCCCGTGGCGGAAGCATCAGAAACGGCGAGCGCTGGCGCCGCCTTTCCCAAAGTTACTCGTCGTACAGCCTGGATCTATGGCTCCATCGGCTTTCCGTTAGCGATTCTAGGGTATCCGCTGGGATCCTATATCCCCAGGCTTTATTCCACTGAAATGGGCATCGGCCTGGCTCAGATCGGCATGGTGATTATGGCGGCGGCCATCTTCGACGCGTTCACTGATCCGCTCATGGGTCACTTCAGTGATAGCCTGAAAACGCGATGGGGTCGGCGAAAACCCTGGATTCTTTTGGGTATCCCCTTTTGGCTGTTTGCGGTTTGGATGCTGTTGAACCCCGCCGTGGGTGTGACGGTCTTTTATCTCGCATTCTTCTTTTTCATGATGCGAACCTGTTCGACTCTATTCGGGTTGCCTTATGCAGCCTGGGGACTTGAACTGTCTTCCAACTATCATTTTCGCACGCTGATTCAGTCAGCGAGAGAAAAGTATGTCCTTGCAGGGCTGATGGCATCAGCGATGCTTATTCTGTTTTCCGAAGAGCTATTTGGTCGAAACGAGGCGAGTTTTATCCTTCATAATCACGCGCTTCTCGTCGTGGTGTTGGTGCCTCTGGCAACGTTGCTTGTGGTCATGAAGGTGCCCGAAGTGCCAACCTACAATGCGCCTAAGGTGTCCCTTCGTGAGGGCGCGAACCGAATGCTGAAGAATAAGCTCTTCACACGGTTGATCTTCATCGAATTGCTGATTGCGGGCGGAGAAAATTTCCGAAACACCCTGTCCTTACTGTTTATTCAGGATTACATCGGTTTACCCACGGTAGGCCGAGCGTTATTACTTTATTTTGGCGCGGGGTTACTCGCGATTCCCTTCTGGGATTTGCTCGCCAGACGATTTGGAAAACACAACTCACTGGCTGCGGCGATGGTGCTCGTGGGCTGTGTCTCCATTGGCGTGCTGACTGTGTCCGAAGGAGAAATGACGAAGTTTTATGTGCTGTTTGCTTTAAAGGGTTTCTGCTTTGGCGCTTTTGCGTACCTGCCCAGAGCGATGCTTGCAGATGTCGTGGACCTGGATACGATCAAATCTGGTGCCGCCCGGCCGGCAAGTTATTTCGCGATTTTGGGCTTTATGACCAAATGCGCAGCGTCTTTTGGCGGCCTTTCTTTGCCGATTCTGGCATGGGTTGGGTACGAAACCGCGCGAGGCGTTGAACATACAGCCGATCAACTCATGTGGTTGGGTGCACTGTATGGCGTGGTCCCAACGGTGGTATTTATTTTTGCTTTTTATCTGTGTGTCACTTGGCCGCTTGATGCACGAATGCACGCGCGTGTTGAGTCGCTGTTAAAACGTAAAATTGAGCGTCAATCGAACAGATCCCCGGCGCAACATTGAGCGACTTTCGGATAGATAAGAGGGGCCTTGAGGATTGAGCAAGGCGACATTGCATTGTTGCCAAGAGATCGCCGCTATCTTCTGTGGGTCCCAAGGTTGAAGCGGCTTGGGAAGGAACATTTATGACGCAGATTTGGGTTGATGCCGACGCTTGTCCAAATGTCATCAAGGACATTTTGTTTCGCGCAGCTGAACGCACGATGATGCGTGTGACGTTGGTGGCCAACCACCCGCTGAAGCGACCACCCTCCAAGTGGATTGAGTTTGTTCAAGTCCCAAAAGGATTTGATGTTGCAGATGACGCCATCGAAACTCGATGCGAGATGGGTGACCTTGTGGTGACTCAAGACATTCCCCTAGCCGATGCCGTGATCAAGAAGGGTGCGGTTGCACTCAGTCCTAGGGGCGCATTTTTTACCCCCGAAAACATTAAAGAGCGTCTCAATATGCGCGACTTCATGGATACGATGCGTGCCTCGGGTATCGAAATGTCGCAGCCCCCGGTCTTGTCGAAGCAAGACCGGCAAAAGTTTGCGAACGCGCTAGATAAGTGGTTGGTCAAAGCCCGTTGAGGGTTTCACCACCGGTTGCATAGTCTGTTAAGCGCCCGGGCGCATGATTCGCCTCTACAGATAGATTGAGAGCTATCATGAACAGACCTCAAGACGCCACGCTGTCTCTCATGTGACAGACCGTGACGCTTATGAATGTTCAGACACCCAATCTGGCGCAACGCTGATCGACAGAATGTCTTCAATGGCCTCCCCGATGGAGAGGACCTCGAGATCTTTACCGGCTTCACCAACAACAGACAAACCGACTGGCAAATGGAATACTCGGCCCATCGGCAGTGTGAGGTGAGGGAAGCCGGACACCGCAGCATAGGTTGAGAAACCACCCAGGAATCGGTCACCCGTGATTTGGTCGATGGACCAGGCCGGACCCCCCGAAGGAGCGATGATGGCATCAAGTTGATGCTCACTCAGAAGCGTTCGAATGGCTTGCCGCGTTTCATTCTGAACGCGCTCTCTTGCCGCAAGGTAGCGAGGCTCATCGACGTCAGTGAGTGCAGCAGCCTTTTCCAAGATATCCTGTGGAAAGTAGAGAAGTTCTTCATCGGCATGAGCCCGATTGAATGCAATGAGGTCTTCGAGGGTCCGAATGGGTGTTGGGCGCGGAAGCCCTGCCAGATAGGCATTGAGGCCAACCCGGAATTCCCAGAGCAGAACCAGGTAAGTGTCGTTTGAAAATTCTTCATAAGACGGCTTGAGCGCGAGGTCCTCAACGAGCTGGACGTTGGCTGCTTTCAGCTTTGATAAGGCATTACCAAAAGTCAGATCAACACCTTCGTGGTAACCCGTCGCCGACAAAATCACGCCCAAGCGAATGTTGGAAGTTGGCGTTGTAAGGTTGACGGTTAGATCTTGATCGGCCATGCCTTGGAGCAAAAGTCGGGCGGAGGCAACGTTGACTGCCATCGGCCCGGCCGTATCTTGTGATGCTGAGATGGGAACGATGTGTTGCTGTGACACCAAACCTACAGTTGGCTTAAACCCCACTAGGCCTTGGACATGGCTTGGGCAGACAATGGACCCATTGGTTTCTGTTCCTACCGCAAAGGGAGCGAAGCGTGAAGCCACCGCGGCACCGGAGCCCGAGCTCGACCCACATGGAGTTCTTTGTATGTCATAGGGGTTTCGAGTTTGGCCGCCGATGGCGCTCCAGCCAGATGACGATCGCTCGGAGCGAAAGTTAGCCCACTCACTGAGATTGGTTTTACCGAGGATGATCGCGCCGGCATCTCTCAATCGTTGAATCAGCGGCGCGTCGCGTTCGGTTCGATTGTCCTTGAGTGCGAGGGAGCCTGCAGTGGTTGGTAGCTCTTTTGTCTCGATATTGTCTTTGATCAAAACGGGGAGCCCAAGCAAGGCTGCGCGGCTACCGTTTCTGCGAGCGATATCTGCAGCTCGGGCATCTGCCAATGCGTGCGGATTCAATGCAAGCACGGAGCGGTAGGCGCCGTCATGCCGTTTAATTCTGTCCAGATAGCTCGCAGTCAAGGTCTCGCTGGACACCAACCCTTCGGCCAGTGCCCGCTGAATAGCGATCGCGTCGCCGCTTGAAATCAGGCTCGAAAGATCGGCATGGGTCATGGCGAAAGGTTCCTTGGTGACGATGGCGGATAGAAAGAACGTCAAAATGACGAGCACTCGGCGGGCTTTGGACAAGGCGCGGTGCCTGATCAATTGCGCCCGACCTGTCCCTCGGGATATGGGTAATTCTCGGGTATTGTGCATTGCCGGCTCCTGTTCAGTCCCGTGATCATAGAGGAAACTCGTCGGCGCAACACGATCTTCGAAGCGCCTCAGTTGGGTAAATCCGATGGTCTTCCGCGAGGATTGGTGC
>Ga0255778_10001730_pt1 | contig 19503 bp, 17 predicted proteins | sample 071ome_31_FD_179976 | JGI IMG/M metagenome (GOLD analysis project Ga0255778, IMG submission 179976) | Coastal salt marsh microbial communities from the Groves Creek Marsh, Skidaway Island, Georgia - 071405CT metaG (version 2) | ecosystem: Environmental > Aquatic > Marine > Intertidal zone >...
AGAAAAACATGATGAAGCGGTAAATGCTCCGCCCGCTCCCTCCAAAGCGGGCGAGTCTGAACCGAAGGGCTCGTCCTCCCCATCAAGCGTATCTGCGCCTTCTCCGGCAACCGGTAAACATCAGACGGCCGAAACGCCTAAGGCGAACGCCAAACCGATCGCAAGTCCATCCGGTCCGGCTGCAAAAAGTGCAGCAAGAGAGCGAGGCGTAGAGCTTGCTGAAGTCAAAGGCTCAGGCCGAGGCGGGCGGATCCTTAAAGAGGATGTGCTGACGCATTCCAAGAGCCCTGCAGCGCCTGGGGCTTCGGCCGGTGAGCGTCAGACGCGACGCGAACCCATGTCGCGACTTCGCAAAACGATCGCGGGTCGACTACTGAACGCGCAACAGGAAGCGGCCATCCTGACGACATTTAATGAAGTTGATCTTCACGAGGTGAAAAGTGTCCGCGCGCGTTACCGTGAGGCCTTTGAGAAAACTCACGGGGTACGACTTGGGTTTATGTCTTTCTTTGTGAAGGCCTGTGCAGAAGCGCTTAAGCGATTTCCCATCATTAACGCTTCGGTTGAGGGGAGCGATATCCTCTTTCACGAATTCTATGACGTGGGTATCGCCGTCTCCTCCCCGAGGGGGCTCGTGGTGCCTGTGCTGCGCGACGCGGAGCGGCAAAGCCTTTCCGATATTGAGCGAGCGATTAACCATTTTGGGGAAAGAGCGCGCGAGGGTAGCCTGACGATGGACGATCTCACAGGCGGGACGTTCACCATCACCAACGGCGGCGTCTTCGGATCTATGCTGTCAACACCCATCTTGAATCCGCCGCAGAGCGCTATTCTCGGCATGCATAAGATTCAAGATCGACCCATTGCGCTAAACGGCGAGGTCGTCATCCGGCCCATGATGTACCTGGCTCTCTCGTATGACCATCGAATTATCGATGGCGCGGATGCGGTCTCATTTTTGGTCTCGGTCAAAGATGCGCTCGAAGACCCGACGCGTCTTCTGCTTGAGCTGTAGGCCCTTGCTTTCCAGGGCTCGCGCGTCTTATTGACTCGGTTAAATCGCTGTGACCGAAACTGCCTTTGATGTTGTCGTTATTGGAGCTGGTCCCGGAGGTTACGTAGCGGCCATTCGCTGCGCGCAACTTGGACTGAGGACAGCCTGTGTCGATCGCTGGGTATCTGGTGACAGCGCACCCTCGCTTGGCGGCACCTGTCTCAACGTCGGCTGCATACCGTCAAAATCACTGCTCGAATCATCGGAGCGTTTTGAGGCGATTACTCATGAGGCCGGCGCTCACGGTATTGCGACGGGCGCCGTCACCATTGATGTGGAAAAAATGCAGGGGCGTAAACGCCAGATTGTCGCGGAACTTACCGGCGGAATTGAGGCGCTATTCAAAGCAAACAAGATCAGCTTTTTTAGTGGCCACGGAACGCTGGTGAAGTCCGGGCATGTTCGAGTGCTCTCGAAGGATTCGTCGCCGAAGGATCTTCTCGCGCGTCATGTCATTCTGGCGTCGGGCTCCACGCCCATTGCTCTCCCGGGATTAGACGTCGATAACGAGCGGATTTTTGACTCCTCAGGCGCTCTTGAATTTTCCACCGTGCCTAAAACCTTGGGGATCATCGGAGCCGGGGTGATTGGTCTTGAGCTCGGCAGCGTCTGGCGGCGTCTTGGCGCATCGGTCGTAATTCTGGAAGCCCAAGATGAGCTTCTCTCTACAGCCGATCCCATGATTGCCCGTGAAGCAAAAAAGCAGTTCTTGAAGCAGGGTCTCGATATTCGCCTCGGATGCAAAGTCACTCGGGTCACGAAGGGCGCCAAAGGCTGTACGATTCACTTTGAGAGCGAAGAGGGCAACGAAGAAATTCAGGTCGAACGTCTCGTTGTCGCCGTGGGTAGACGGCCATACAGCGACAATCTCCTCGATGAGGGGTGCGGACTCACCGTCGACGATCGCGGCTTTATTCCTGTCAACGCATCGTGCGCAACCGAGCTCGAGGGCGTGTGGGCGATTGGCGATCTGGTCCACGGCCCTATGCTGGCGCATAAAGCCTCTGAAGAAGGGATCGCCGTGGCCGAACAAATTGCAACAGGCCAGGGGCACGTGGATCATTCCCTAGTGCCCTGGGTGATCTATACCCATCCTGAAATCTCGTGGGTTGGCGCAACCGAAACCGAACTCAAGGAAAGCAAGACGCCGTTCACTGCTGGAATCTTCCCGTTCGCTGCCTCTGGCCGGGCGAAGGCTGTGGGAGACACGGCAGGATTCGCGAAGATTCTTGCCCACGAAGACACCGATCGCGTTCTGGGCGTACATATTATCGGACCGCAGGCATCTGAGCTCATCAACGAAGCCACATTTGCCATGGCGATGGAGGCGAGTGCTGAGGATCTGGCTCGAACGATCCATGCGCACCCCACCCTTGGTGAGGTCCTGCACGAAGCCGCGCTGGCCACCGCACGCCGCGCAATTCACAAAGTCAATCGGTGACTCTACGAGCGGCTAATCAACCCGCAAATTTACATAAACACCCTCATCGGCCAATAGATCATTCCAACCGATGATATCTTTCCGATCTGCTATACTCTCGCCCCCTCAAAGTCTGGCCCACGAGATGTCGCCAGCGAGCAGGCCCTACTCAAAAGTACACCGCTTCCTCATTTGGGATGTCCATGAAAAAAGCCGATCCTATCCTTAATAAAGAAGACTTTGCCCATCTTTGCTACAACGTCGTAACCATTGAAAAAGCCGAACTGCCAAGCGGTGGATCGGACGGTACCTGCTACCGCTATGTGGTCGCCAATTCCGTCTCCTCGGTGACGGGCTATCGACAAGGCACCAAAAAAGAAGTTTCTCAATACTGCGCAACGCTGATTGAAGATCTAAACCTGCGTACTATCCCAAAGAAAAAAGCATAGCCAGGCAGAACCGCACCGCGCGCCTCAGCGCCGTCTCGAGCAACCGTTAGTCTGCACTGTTCGCGAGATCTCACCACATGGGATCGGCCGTCGAGCCTATATCTCTCGCGCGACTGGCCCTCATCTTAATTCCAGTCGCGGCGCTGATCGTTATTCAGTGGCGATGGTCAATTTCTTCCCGATCCACTCTCTACGGGATGGCACGCATGCTCGCCCAGCTTTTAGCGGTTGGGTATGTGCTGGTCTTTTTATTTGAAACCGACAGCGCTCTTCTGATCTCGGGCGTTTTATTTGTCATGATCGCGGCGGCAAGTTGGATCGCGCTTCGCCCTCTTGAGGCGCCGGGGTCACACCTCTATGTTTTATCTCTCAGCGCAATCGCCTTCGGTGCCTTACCCATTCTTTATCTGGCGACTCAATGGATCATCGTTATCGAGCCCTGGTACGACCCCCGGTATCTCATCCCGCTCGCAGGAATGATTTTTTCTAACGCCATGAATTCCGTGAGTCTTGCGGCAGAGCGCTACGCTTCTGAAATAGCTCGAGGTTTATCTTCACCCGAGGCCCGCTTCGCAGCTCTTCAGGCCGCCATGATTCCTCTGGTGAATTCGCTGATGGCGGTGGGTTTGGTTTCCTTACCGGGCATGATGACAGGACAGGTGCTGTCGGGGGTCTCTCCCTTGATTGCCGCCCGCTACCAGATTCTGGTTATGGGCATGCTGTTCAGCGCCTCCGGGATTGCGGCGGCGGCCTTCCTCTACCTCTGGAGCAAACGAAGCCCTGCCGCCCATTAAGTCGTTACTTCGCCGATCGTTTTACAGAAATCTGCAAACCCAGAGCAGCAAATAGAATCACACCCCCCAAGAGCGTAGTCCAGGTGGGCGCTTCCCCAAGCACCAAGAACACCCAAAGGGGTGCAAGCACCGGCTCGCCTAAGGAGAAGAGCGTAAGTTGAACCGCCGGCACGCTCTGGGCTGCGAGCGCAAAAAGGACGCTTCCCAAGCCAAGCTGAACAACCCCAAGCATAGAGCACCATAGCATCTCGGCAACGGGAATCACGAGCCCGACTCCGGTCACCGCACTCATCAACCCTCCGACACCTGCGCCAATCAAACCACCGTAAAAAACAGCGGGTGTCATATCCAAATGCTTCACTACCCGCAAGGTAACCGTATATGCCCCAAAGAACACGATACCCAGCGCAGCCACCGCAACGCCGACAGTATCGCCAACCTGAAGGCGGCTACCCACCATCACCGCAATGCCGATAAAAGCAAGACCAATACTTACCCAGACCCGTGTCTCGGTTCGCTCACCCAGAAACAGCTTCGCAAGCAAAGCCGCAACCACCGGAGCTGCCGCCATCACAAATACAGCAACCGCTACCGTGGTATATCGAAGCGCCACAACATTACAGATCATGGCGCCACTCAACAGGGCTCCGGCCAGTAGCGCTCTGCGGCCACCCGCGCGCATCACAAACACGGTGGACCGCCGATAACGAAACAAGATCACGAGCGATACAAACAACGCGAGCGACGCACAGCGATAAAAATTAATCTGCCATTCCGAGGCAACCTCGAGCGACTTGATAACCACGCCGGCGATACTCCAAAAAAGCGGCGCAGCAATGGCAAAAATATAATGACGTTTCACAATACTCTCCTACGCTATATTGTGCCTGACACCCTATTCAATCCATCCATCAAAACCGACCCACATGACTTCAAAAGCGCAGTGGTACTTTGACTTTATTTCTCCGTTTGCTTATCTGCAGTTCCAACAACTTGCGCACATCGAGAAAGAGCTAGAACTTGAATATGTGCCGATTCTGTTCGCAGGTCTTCTCGGTCACTGGGGTCATAAAGGGCCTGCCGAGATACCCACCAAACGTCACGATACCTATCGTTTCTGCCAGTGGTATGCCAATACCCATGACATCGCTTTTCAAATGCCTAAAAGCCATCCATTCAATCCGCTTCCGTATCTGCGCATGTGCGTTGCACAAGACAGCGACAGGGAGACGATCGCGCAGATTTTCAGCTTCTTATGGACTCGGCGGCCTGATCCTCAATCCGATGAAGTCATTGAAGAGCTCGCGCGAGAACTTGGGATGACAAACTTCGAGGAGCAACTGAACTCTCCGTCAGTCAAGAATGCTCTTCGACAAAACACGGAGCAGGCTATCGCGCAAGGTCTGTATGGCGTGCCCACTCTGGTGATTGGCGAGCATCGGTTTTGGGGTGTTGATCAGATGGACATGCTTAAAGCGTATCTATCCAACCAAGATTTATTCGAAAACGATGCTCACCGACGAATTAAGAACCTGCCGACGGGAATCGCGCGGGGAAAATAGCCTCCCGGCGTCTCTACACGTCGTCAACCTGCCGCTAACTGGCAATCAACCGCTGAAATTTGTCCAAACTGATGTTTGATCCGCAGGCGATGACCCCGATCTGCTTACCCTGCAATCGCTCCCTCAGCGGCCCACAAGCTGCCGCTGTTGTGATGGCGCATGCAGGCTCGGCAACGAGCTTCAAGGTATCAAAAAGGATTTTCATCATCTCGCGCATCTCGTGATCGTGAACTCGGACGATCTCAGTCACGTTCGCCCGCGTAATGGCCAAACTATTGGGGAGCGTCATCGGAGCGCCGAGCGAGTCGGCAATGGTATCCACTTTGTCCAGGGTAACCGTCTCTCCTGAGGAGAAGCTGCGCCACATACTGTCGGCGCCATAGGGCTCAATGCCGATCACCTCGCAGCGGGGCTGAGCGAGCTTTACGCCTGTGGACACCCCCGAGATAAACCCCCCGCCGCCCACCGGGACCAACACCACATCGAGCTCGGGTCGGCTTTCGATGAATTCGAGCCCGCAAGTGGCTGCCCCCAAGGTCATGAAGGGGCTTTCGAAGGGGTGTAACATCGTACGACCCTCTTCTTGGACCAGTCGATCCACCGTATCAAAAGACTCAGCGACGTTTTCTGTCAGGATCACCTCTGCCCCAAGCGCCTTACAGCCCGCCACACGACTGGGGTCAGCGCTCCTTGGCATGACAACCTTTGCGGACAACCCGGCGTTTCTTGCGCCCCACGAGACGGCAAGCGCATGATTACCCGCCGATACTCCCGTAACGCCAGCCTCTCGCTCTGCGTCGTTGAGAGCGTCGATTGCCAGCAAGACACCCCTCGCCTTAAACGAGCCGGCCTGCTGGAAGATCTCCATCTTCATGTGCACGCAGGCCTGCGCAGGGAGATAACCCAACATCCGCGCGGAGTTAAGCGTCAAGGTAGGGGTCGAGACAATCCGACCCTTAAGCGCTTCCTGTGCGCTGCGGATTTGGCTCAGTTTTGGAGGTTTAATCATAGAGGCCTGCTACGCATGGGCGGCCGATAAGGTAGCAGTGCAGTAGATGCGAGCGGGTGCTGGAGAGTGGCGCGCCCGGAGAGATTCGAACTCCCGACCTCATGGTTCGTAGCCATGCACTCTATCCAACTGAGCTACGGGCGCATCATCGAAAGAAGCGCGATTCTATCACGCACAATATTTGTCTCGACCAAACTGAACGTGGCGGAGAGGGAGGGATTCGAACCCTCGATGGAGCTATTAACCCCATACTCCCTTAGCAGGGGAGCGCCTTCAGCCTCTCGGCCACCTCTCCGTAATCTGGTCCCAGCGGTTGTTGCTACTCTACTTGTCCTCAGACCGGACTGACTCAGCCGGCTCCGGTGCCGATCGTTTCACGATCTCTTCCCGGTGGACCGCCACATCACGTGGCGCATCGACGCCAATTCTCACCTGGCCACCCCGCATGCCAAGTACGGTCACCTTGATGTCATCGCCGATGCTCAGCGTCTCGCCTACCCGTCTCGTTAAAATCAACACGTTGTGCCCATCCTGTACTTCCGTGTACAGCTACTCCTCAGAAATTACGACTTTCCGCGCTGCGAAACGCGTGTTTTCAATTCTACACCAGCGCAGCATTAGCCTTGGCTAGTTAGCGCGAGCCCCTTCCAGCACCTCTTCGGTCGCTTGTTCCTGGAGATCAAAAGCCTTATGCAGGGTCCGTACAGCAAGTTCGAGATATTTATCGTTCACGCCGATTGATATCTTGATCTCCGAGGTGGAGATCAACTCTATGTTGATCCCCTCAGCAGCGAGAGCGGAAAACATTTTCGTAGCAACTCCAGAGTGAGAACGCATCCCGACTCCAACAATCGCGATCTTCGCTAAAGTATCGTCACCGATCACCTCGCGCGCGTTCAACCGCGTTGCGATTTCACTCAAAAGTTTTTTTGCCTGCGGATACTCGGCGCGATTTACGGTGAACGTCAGGTCGGTCGTTCCATCCTGTGCCACGTTCTGGATAATCATGTCGATGTTCAGATGGGCATCCGATAAGGGGCCGAAAATCTGAGACGCCACACCGGGCTGATCAGGAACACCGCGGATGGTGAGCTTGGCTTCGTCGCGGTTGTAGGCAATGCCTGCAATCAAGGGTTGTTCCATATCGCTTACCTCATGAGTAATCAACGTGCCGGGTCCGTCCTCAAACGAAGACAGAACCCGAAGCGGCACCCGGTATTTACCGGCAAATTCAACGGAGCGGGTCTGCAGCACTTTCGCGCCCTGACTCGCTAATTCAAGCATCTCTTCAACAGTGATCTGATCCAGCCGACGCGCCTCCGGAACGATGCGGGGATCAGTCGTGTACACCCCATCAACGTCAGTAAAGATTCGGCATTCGTCAGCCTCGAGCGCTGCCGCCATGGCTACGGCTGTGGTATCCGAACCGCCACGCCCGAGCGTTGTAATGCTGCCGCTCTCATCAACGCCCTGAAAGCCCGCAACGACCACCACGCGATCTGATTCCAGATCTTTTCTTACCTTTTTGCCATCAATATCGAGGATCCTTGCCTTGCCAAAGACGCTATCGGTAAGAATCCGGACCTGCGTCCCAGTGTACGAGCGCGCCTCGACACCCTTTTGTTGAAGCGCCATCGCCAGAAGCGCTATGGTGACCTGCTCTCCCGTCGAGACCAGCACGTCCATCTCCCGGGCGCTGGCATTTGGATTGATTTCATTTGCGAGGGCAATCAGCCGATTGGTCTCACCCGACATAGCCGAGACCACCACCACCAGACGTTCGCCTTTACGATGGCTCGACGCCACGCGCTCAGCCACGGCATTAATCCGGTCGGCGGATCCGACAGAGGTACCGCCATATTTTTCAACGACTAATCGCATGAATCTGATGTATCGATAGAGGGCCCGGCATTAGACCCTTTTTAAAGATGAGAGTAAACCCTTTACCTAAAGGGTCCCCTATCGGGAGGCGACCCAGCTCTGGGCCTGACTGAGCGCCTTATCCAATGCTTCGATATCGGGTCCGCCGCCTTGGGCAGAATCGGCGCGCCCCCCGCCTTTGCCGCCTACCTCTTTGGCCAATTCGCCGACGAGGTCCCCAGCCTTAAACCGCTCAGAAAGATCCTTACTCACACCGACCAGAATGGAGGCTTTTTCATCTTTGGCACCGCCAAGAACGACGATCCCGGATCCTAGACTGTCACGAAGACGATCCAGCATTGCTCTCAGGCCTTTGATATCCACGTCGTCAAAACGCCGAACGAGCACTTTGACGCCGTTAACCTCTGTCGCGTCTTGCCCAGGGCCTGACCCGGCACCGCCTGCGGCCAACTGTCCCTGCAGTTGCTCAATTTTCCGTTCCAGTTCACGCACGCGACCAGACAAAGCAGCCGCGCGCTCCTCAACGTCGGATCGACCGGTCTTCAGTAATGACGATATCCGCCCCAGGGTGGCACTCTCGTCCACTGCGAAAGCTCGGGCAGACTCTCCAGTCAATGCCTCAAGGCGTCGAACGCCCGCCGCGATACCGCTCTCGGCGACCACGCGAAATGTACCGATATCGCCCGTTCGGCGTACGTGTGTGCCGCCGCAAAGCTCCAGGGAGAAATCACCCATACCCACGACGCGCACGTTGTCCTCATATCGCTCACCAAACAAAGCCGCGGCGCCTTCCGCGCGTGCGTCATCGATATTCATTACCCGCGTACTCACTTCGCTGTTCTTTCGAATCTGCGCGTTCACGATCTTCTCTACACGATTGATGTCGTCAGCCGACACTGCTTCACCGTGCGAAAAGTCGAATCGCAGGCGCTCTGCATTCACGAGCGAGCCTTTCTGTTGGACGTGAGCGCCCAACACATCTTGAAGAGCTGCATGCAACAAATGGGTCGCAGAATGGTTTGCGGCGGTAGCAGCCCGATTTTCATCATTGACGTGGCAGCTCACCGGCGCCCCTGCTTTTAACTCGCCGGTGACAACCCGACCTGCATGCGCTATCACTTTATGCGCGAGGTACTGCACGTCGGTAACCTCAAACTCACCATCCTTCCAGGAGATCATGCCGCGATCACCCACTTGGCCACCACTCTCCGCGTAAAAGGGAGTCTGGTCCAAAATGACCAGCCCAGCAGCGCCCTCCACCAGGGTATCGGTCTCCTGATCATCAAACACCAAAGAGAGAACGCTTGAGCCCCCCTCCAACGCTTCATAGCCCGTAAAGGGTGTGCGCTCTTCTACGCTAACCTGCGCAAGGCCATCCATTTGAAACTGACTGGCCGCTCGGGCGCGCTCGCGCTGGGCATCCATGGCTTGCTCGAAGCCTTTCAGGTCGACGGTCAGCCCCCGCTCACGAGCATAGTCCGCGGTGAGATCGGATGGAAAACCAAAGGTGTCGTATAGCCTGAAGGTCAAATCACCCGGAATAACCGTACCCGCAAGTTGCTCGAGCTCTTGCTCCAGTATCCGGATGCCCTGACCTAAGGTCTGTGCAAAGCGCTCCCCTTCTAAGGCGAGGGTCTCGCGCACTCGATCCTTCGCAGCAACAAGCTCTGGATTCGCCTCGCCCATCTCTACGACCAGTGGCTCGACCAGCTTGTGCATAAACGGCGCGGTTGCCCCCGCCTGATAGCCATGCCGGATCGCTCTTCGGATAATTCGTCTGAGCACATAGCCTCTGCCCTCGTTAGAAGGGACGACTCCGTCGGTAATCAGAAACGCACTGGCACGAATATGGTCTGCAATCACGCGAAGAGACGTGTTGGAAAGGTCCGCACAGCCCGTGACATTGGCCGCGGCTTTAATGAGCGCCACAAAGAGGTCAATCTCATAATTGCTGTGGACACCCTGCAGAATTGCTGCCAGTCGCTCTAGGCCCATCCCGGTATCAACGGAGGGCCGGGGCAATGGCGAATCGGAACCGTCCGGCGCCCTATTGAACTGCATAAAGACTAAATTCCAGATCTCGATGTAACGGTCGCCGTCCGCTTCAGGCGTGCCGGGGGGTCCTCCTGCAACGTCTGGACCGTGATCGTAGAAGATCTCGCTGCATGGGCCACACGGTCCCGTATCGCCCATAGCCCAGAAGTTATCGCTGGCGCCAATTCTTGCGAAGCGCTCTTTGGGTACTCCCATATCGCCTAGCCAGATATCAGCTGCCTCATCGTCTTCTTCGTAGACCGTCACCCAAAGTTTTTCGGGAGGCAGACCGTAACCTTCTGTGAGCAAGGTCCACGCGTGCTGAATGGCTTCGCGCTTAAAGTAGTCGCCGAAGCTGAAGTTACCCAACATCTCGAAAAACGTGTGATGTCGGGCCGTATAGCCAACGTTATCAAGATCATTATGCTTGCCGCCGGCGCGGACGCATCGCTGAGCGGTTACGGCTCGGTTGTAGGACCGCTTGTCCTGCCCGAGAAAGACATCCTTAAACTGCACCATACCCGCGTTGGTAAACAGCAAGGTCGGGTCGTTGTTCGGCACGAGGGGGCTGCTCGCCACAACCTCATGGCCATTGGCAGCAAAATAGTCCAGAAATCTTTTGCGAATGTCGCGGGTTTTCATTAAGAGATGATCAATACTGAAGTACGAGCGATTGAGTCGGTCGCCACGAAAACCGCGATTTTAACCGGGACTGGTCCATTCGCCGAGCACCTGAAAGATGACCTCGGTATCAAAGCCCCGTCGCTTCAAATAAGCCGCCCGGCGGGACCAGTCTGCGTAATCCTCGATCACCGACGATTTGAAGTGGCTCTGATAACGGGCTGCCGCCGAATCTTTCCAGGATACTTCAACGCTTTCAATCGCCGTGCTCGCGATAGTCGAATCCACGCCCTTTTCGCGCAGCTCCTGACGGATATAGGCCGGCCCGTAGCCATTTTTGGCCCGATAGGACGCGAGCGCCTCGGCATAACGTTGGTCAGAAAGATCACCCCTCGCTTCGAGTTTTGCGAGGAGTTCATCGATTAGATCAAGGGGGAACTGCCTAAGGAGAAGCTTCTGTCGGAGTTCGGCGAAACTGTGCTCGCGACGCGCAAGCAGCTGCAGCGCCTTGTCGCGGACCTGCGCAGGCAGGTCCGCATCAGATGGGTCGGTCAAGCCTCGACCGGCTCCTCAGCGCTTTCTTCATTGCTGGCTGGCGCTGATCCGCCGTCACCGTTGAGACCCATTTTTCCTCTTACAAGGTTTTCGATCTCGTCAGCGGTCTCGGGGTGTTCGCGTAGGAACTCCCGAACATTATCGCGACCTTGGCCAATTCGCTCCCCATTAAAGGAGTACCAGGCTCCTGACTTATCTACGAACTTATGCTCGACACCCATGTCGATAAGTTCGCCCTCTTTTGAGATACCCTCGTTGTACAGAATGTCGAATTCACAATTCTGAAACGGTGGCGCGACTTTATTCTTAACCACCTTCACACGCGTCTGGTTGCCGAGAATCTCATCGCCCTTCTTAACCGCGCCGATTCGTCGTATGTCAAGTCGCACTGAGGAATAGAACTTAAGCGCGTTTCCGCCCGTTGTCGTTTCCGGATTACCGAACATCACGCCGATCTTCATGCGGATCTGGTTGATAAAGATCACCATAGTGTTCGAACGCTTGATGTTGCCGGTCAGTTTTCGAAGCGCCTGGGACATTAATCGGGCTTGCAAACCAACGTGCGTGTCACCCATCTCCCCTTCGATCTCTGCTTTGGGAGTCAGGGCGGCAACCGAGTCGACCACGATAACATCGACCGCGGCGGAGCGAACCAGCATGTCAGCGATCTCCAACGCCTGCTCTCCAGTATCGGGCTGCGATACGAGAAGATCCGCAACCTTCACACCAAGGCGCTCCGCATAGACAGGATCCAGGGCGTGCTCAGCGTCGATAAAGGCGCAAGTGCCGCCCTTTTTCTGGGCTTCGGCGATAACAGACAGCGTCAACGTCGTTTTTCCTGAAGACTCCGGACCATAAATCTCCACGACACGCCCTCGAGGTAGGCCGCCGATGCCGAGCGCAATGTCTAGCCCAAGAGATCCTGTGGATATGCTTTCAATACCCTGACCAACCTGGGCATCACCAAGGCGCATCACTGATCCTTTGCCAAACTGTCTTTCAATTTGACCAAGCGCTGCATCTAGGGCTTTTGTTTTGTTGTCGTCCATTAAAAACTCCGCGTTTCGTTTATCGTAATTCTTACCAGTAAATTGGGTTGACGGATTTACGGATACCCTCAAAGACCCAGGAAAGTTCTCGCCGATGGTGCCTGTTTGAGCTTCTATAAAGGATTATTTCACACTCCTTACAGCAGACATAGAGAACTGCTTCACAGATTGGTTAATCGCTGTTCTGAAGGCAGTTAATAAGTTCCTCAATCGCTGTGGCGACCGATTGTCGGCGAATCGCTTCCCGATCACCATGGAAATGAAACCGCTCGACCAACGGATCGCGACCGGCAATCTCCCAGGCGATATAGACTGTGCCTACAGGTTTTTGCTCACTGCCTCCGCTCGGTCCAGCGATCCCGGTCACGGCAACAGCAACCTCAACATCAATTCGGGATCGGGTGCCTGCGGCCATGGCCAGCGCCACCTCCGCACTCACGGCGCCGTGAGCGGCAATAAGCTCTTGAGACACCCCAGCGAATCGCTCCTTAGCGCGATTGCTGTATGTCACAAGACCGCAATCGAACCAATCCGAACTGCCGGATAAAGACGTCAGGCTCTGGGCAATCCATCCCCCCGTGCAGGATTCAACGGTTGCCATCCGCCAATTGCGATCCAGCATCAGTTGAGCGAGTTTTTCTGTGGACTCTTCAAATGCTTGCATGACGCCATTATGAGGGGTCGGTGGCTCACCCAATGAGCCGCCTGAGGACCCGTTGGACGCTATAAATGCCTAATTTTTAGTATGATTTGCATCCTACCTCAGGAGAAACCATATGCGGACTTTTTTTCGAGCCTGGCTCACCGGCGCAGCTATCGGGCTTCTGTTAACGCCCGCACACGCCTCGGATCGCGAGCGGGAAGCTCGGCTGGTAGAAGAAATTGAGGCCAACATTTTTGATGGCGAGGTAATCCAGCTCGATACCGGCGGGACCACATTTGCCGCGGTTGAGATGGCGCCTGATCAGGACGCTCGAGGCGCAGTGATCTTGCTACATGGACGAGGCTTTCACGCCGATTGGCCCGAGAATATTGGGCCGCTTCGCGTGACACTGGCCGAGAGCGGATGGCACACGCTGTCACTGCAGCTGCCGGTACTCGAAAAGAGCGCGAAATATTTTGATTATCTACCCATTCTGCCTGATGCGATTCCACGAATTGATGCCGCGGTTTCGCATCTTAAGAATCAAGGCATCAACAAGGTAGTGCTGCTTGCGCATAGTTGCGGCGCGCATATGGCTATGCTTTGGCTTGAACAAAGCAACGGCAACGGGATCGACGCCTTCATCGGGATCGGCATGGGCGCGACTGATTACCAACAGCCGATGCGCCATCCCTTCCCTTTTGCCTCACTTTCAATTCCTGTATTGGATCTGTATGGCGAACGGGACTTCCCCGCTGTACATCGCTTGGCGCCGGAGCGCCTGTCGCTGATTGAGAAAGCGGCAAATTCTTACTCACAGCAGATTGTCGTCCCGGAGGCAGATCACTATTTCAAAGGGCAAGCCGATCAACTGACCACCACGATCAGGGATTGGTTAAATAGGGTTATGGAAAACTAGCCTCAGTCAGGCAACGCAACTCCATCAGGTGTTTTTATATGAGTCGTCGAGTTAAGCGAACCCTACTAATCAGCCTATTCTTTTTTCTTACGTTGGTTTTAATTCAGGTTGCAGGCTTTCTCCATGATCAATCGCTATGGCCGTACTCGCACCATCGTCATTCTATCGAGCCATTCGAGGTAATTGATTTAAGGGATTCCATTTCTAAACTTGATACCAGAATTCATTCCCTAGAGGCGCGGAGACCACTTTCATTTGCATCGGACAACTCTGAAGCGAGCACCAGACTCGATGCTGAGACGAAAATTAGGGAAGCACAATCGATAGGGGGCGACTTCAGAGGCAAACAATCAAATGGTGGCACCCTGTTTATCGGACATGCTTATGGATCAATCGATAACGAGCAAATACCATACCCCCCTCTCAAATCTTTTCTTGACAAATTCTTGGGGAATCACGACATAGCGAGACTCGTGTTTCTCGGAGATTTAACTCCTAAGCCCAAAGACACCCCGGCTTTCATCCAATTTCTTAAACCATATACCGCAACTAAGATCTTTATAGCGGGGAATCATGACAACAACTTACAGCTTTTTAATCATGTAGAGGAAGTATCAGAGTTTAGGATAGGGAACAACACCGTTAAGACGATCAATTTCATAGATCACACTCAGTTGCTTCTACGCAATCCGACTGAGATATTCAGTCGACCATACGACATCTACTTGTCCCACTATGGAATTTTCCACCCTCTGCTTCCGACTCGTCTATGGAAAGATCCCTTCGATGATTACGTGAATCGCTACTCGGACCTGGGAGAAGCATTTAATTCAGGCCCTCGTGAGGTGAGTAAGTCTGAATGGGGTCGGGCTCACTTTATGGCTTTCGGCCAGAGCGAAGGACGGCAATTGTATGACCCCACGAGAGACAAAGGTTTCAACAACATGTATGGAGTACCGCTTGAGTACCTGACTTCTGTTTTCTACAAGCTATTTGCGCTGAAGGACAGAATTTTTATTTCTGGCGACTGCGGGGCCGGCGTGATTGAGAGCAGAGACTACATTTTCGAGGTCGTTGACCGGAAACTTCTGCTATGCACAGGCATGGGTTCAGGCGCTGGCGGAGATAACGCACTATATATGGACGCCACCTCCATGAGGTTTCTATTTTTTGACGCTAACGGCGACATCCTGCGAGAGGAAATCGTCTACGACCTCAATTAAGTCCGCAGCGCAAGGACCAGCCCGCCTAATGCGGTTGGCGCGTTGCCAGAATCACAGCAACCTAAGCGTTTGAACTGCCTCATTGTATTTCGAAAAGCGAGTCCTTCGGTCTCCCAAAAGCGAGGAATATTCCGCATCAGGAACATCTCGTGAGTATTTAATTTCCAGAACTGTTTTCGGTATTTTCATAGTCGTTGCACCATCCACTAAGCTTACGAGAAGATCAAAGTCGAAAGTAAAACGAAGGCCACTCGCATTCTCAAAATATGCCCTACGGTAGGAGACCTGACATATAGGAGTAAGCACGAGCGGCGATAACTGCCTGAAGGATAGCGCAAGGTCTGCGGTCGACGACAGCGTGATATTCCGACTTGTTTTTTCTCGATGATGCTCCCTTGTTATTTTGATCTCAAGGGCGCCCGAGAGAGAAATCTTGTTCGCCTCGCCATACCATCGATACCGGTATTTGCTCCTCGGGACCACGCCTTCCTCACTGTCAGCAAAGCTGTCAAACCCGTGGGTATCAAAATATACCGAGTTGATTTGCCGCACTGGATAGGTCGGCGCTGCCTGGAAGTGATTGAAAACCGCCCCAACTTCCTCATGAGTAAGGAAATATTTCTCTTCTTGGCGCTTCATTGGATCGACAGGCCACTAATTTCCCTGACGTCGACCCTCACTCCCAACGTGCGATCGTAGAGTCCCATCCGATAGACAGCGCTCTCCTCAGCGCCCGGAAGGTTTGTGACGCATTGGCGCCGCTTGATGCAAGTGTCGAAAAGGGTTTCTCGACGATTGATCTCGACCCCGACCCATTCCATATTCGCCCTGCGAACCTCTAAAAACAGCGTGTGATCTCGTGGCAAGTCTTTATTAAGTCTCACGTGTAATTTGTTTTGAATGACGCATACATCAAAGAAGTACGTTCTGTCCGAAAATTCACAACTCTCATTAGTCTCAAAAAAGCCATGACCTGGTGATTTAAAATCGCACTTATATATAGGCTTATCCGAAGAGATAAAGGCAGGGCCGAATTCCTGTTTTTTCTGGTAGGCAGTAAGACATGTTTCGGCATCTTTGATCGAAACCATCCCGCTCAAGGAAACACGAGATAAGTCCTTGCTCGCGATACCAATATTGGCATCAGCAATGGACACGTTCCGAAGGCTGACGAGGCTACGTTCACCGGCGCTGACACCTTTATCGCCACACTGATGCAGGTCAATGTCTCTGAGATTGTAAACCCCAGCCGAAAGATCAATGCAGTCGTTACCTGAATTTTCGATCCGAACCGAATCAAACTGCACGTGAGAAAAATCTGCATCGAACCCGTCGCTTGCAGCATCTCTTATATCGAGCCTCACCGAAATCCCATCCACCCGAATGAAATTCACCGCGTCTTCACGATTACATGAACTTGAAACAAACGTTGACTGTCGAACAACGCTGTCAATTAGGGTCAGGCAAGACGTTAATAGTTTTGTGTTGTAACGCACTTCGAGGCGCTGAGTCCTCGACTTCGTACCAAGGACATTGATCGACGAATCTACGACGCTGGAATTATGCAACACGAGATAGGCATCGTCCGCCAGCAAGCGGACATCAATTTTTGCATTCTGCGCGGATAACTTGATGTAGGTGATGCCCGATGGGATTTCGATTGTTGCGTCGGAATCTAATACATTTATCTCACGAAATACTTCGGCCACCTCCGGGGAATAAGCCACATTCAGAAAGCCATAATATGGTACGCGCCCGAACATCAGCGGCCTCTCCTCTCCTGAGAATACCTTTTTCAACTTCTTCTCCGAGAGTGGTTGGCAGTTTCCCCAAAATGACTCGGACTCTGCCTGCTCAATTAGAGTCTCTATTGCTTCAATGCTCGACTCTTCATCTCCCGGACCATAAATGTTCCGTCCAGTCTTGAATCCAACCGACCAAAAATGGTTTCGCCCCCAAGAGTCTTTCTCTAGCTGGCCGGAAACTGCGTCGTAGGCCGCCAATAGGTCTGGATAGCGCTCAACATAGTGCTCAAATAAAAAAGCATCCGCCGTCGTGCTAAAAAACTCACGTCGCTCGCGATGCCCGAAATTCCGATAATGACTTTCGCCCCACTCCTCTTTTGATTTACGAGTTCCGCTGCTTTGGTACGCAGATAAAAGATCTGGAAAGCGGTCCAGATAAGCGGAGGACTCAGGATGAATATAGAAGCACTCCTCTCCGGTTCGGTTTCTCGGGTTATATCTGAATAGCGGAGGGCGAAATCGTAATCCTTTATGTCGAAGTATCGCGGTACTTAGATCATCGTCGAGACCCAGCTCTACCGACTGCAAAGGTCTGACCTCCTTAAACTTTATTTCAACAAAGGCAAAATGCTCCAGAACCGCTGCTGCAACGCAGCGATATGTATCGCTGAATCTTGCATTCAGAGTTCGATCACGAAATTTCGCTTCGAGGACTTTAATAGCTGAATCAGTTTTCGGTGTATTGCTGGAGGAGTTCTGGTCGGCACTTGAGCCGCTACATAGATTTTCTTTCCCCTCAAAAACATCCCCATCAAAATAGATCGGCAGATAGTCGTTATAAATGACGTCGTAGAGGTACTTGCGGTTATGAGCAGTCACTCCATGCGGGGCGTATTCCTTATTGACACTATCGTATAAATCAAAAAATCGGTTTCGCGCAAATTTGGGATCCAAGCTTCGATACGCAATCTCATATGCAACTTTATTTTTAAGAAAATCACTATTTTTTATTTTCAGTTGATCGAGCCACCTGCCCCAGGAGCGAGTCAGTAAGAAATTACTCCACAGTTGGCGTTCGTCGAACTCAAGGATGGGGCCCTCACGAAAACCATTCGACTCGAGAAACTCCTTTTCAGGCTTTTCCTCGAAAATAAACCCATGGTTTTCCCCCATCAGATTTACATTGACCATGCGACGGAAAGGCACCGGATATCCAAGCTGCTCCATGAGCAATGACCAAAAAATTTCGTTTTCACTCTGACGAGTGTCAGGAATAAGAAGCCGAAACTTGACCACACCACCTACGTTTCCCTCCTTGAGGGTGATCGAGAGTGACGAGATTCTTTTCCCTGGCTCCAGATGATCCTTGAGATCCCCAGTGATTCGACCCCTCCCCGAAAAAAGATGCTCCTGCCCCGTCTCGTCCCGATAGGTTCCAAAAATCTTCAATGATTTCTTGAATTCCTCGCCTATGTTTATCGTGTCAGCAGAATCAGCGCCATCAATTAGATTCAGATACTTTTTGTAGCTGTTACCCGAGAAGGCAATAGTCATAGCCCCCGGCACGTCATACTCATAGATCCTTGCGGAAAAGGCTTGGGAGGAACACGCCAGCATTAGGACAAAAGCGAAAACTCTCTTCATGACTACGGCCATCGGATTGATATCACGCTTGCTAGGTATTTGATATCGACAGTGACAGCGGCACTAAATCCAAAGATTTACGGAAGTGCTCAGCTTGCTCAAGAGAGTCAAAGTTTAAAAGATAGAATGCTTGATCTTCCTTGTAATTTAAATCGACTCTAATCATCCGCCCATTGGTAATCTTCGAAGCCAAAGCCTCGGAGTCGGCAATCTTTACAAGAAGATTAACTTCTACTTTTCCGCTCGAATTGAAATTTAAATGCTCGTTCTGCAAGAAGGGAACAAACTTCGAGAGCAACGGAAATACCAACGGGAAAAAACATAAGATCGCCGTTAGAAGTACAGCAAAACCAGGATTAACCCCAGAAATGACCCCAATTCCGATGAGGGCAAACAGATAAGCGAGTTCGTATTGACTCTTAACCGGAGTACGATATCTGACAATCGAGAGTGCCCCGATTAAGCCAAGAGATAGATAAAAATTAGTTGAAATTGCCTGCGTGATTAGAAGAACGGTTACCGGCAACATCAAAGTTAGATAGATCGTGCTCCGATTCACCAAAAATTTGAAGTTGATTGCGTGGCAAATAAGAAGCAGCACTCCAAGAACAATGACGAGAAAACTCTTCTCGGGGATACTGGAAAATGTCGCATTCGTCACATCGATCGTACGTGCAATCAAGCTATCTAACATGAGTCACTCCTAAAGAACGATATCGGGTAAATATAAGTTACTTAAGTGGTGGCCGCACCCTCTTGAGAGGAACAAGTATCGGCCTTGGAGTGTTCATCTCGGAGTTATTGCGCGGTCTGAACAGAAGCTCTGTCGGGCTGATTAGCCTCGGGTAGATCCCGTAACCCTTCCCACCAGCGATGCTGCGGGATTCGCTGCAGTCCAAAG
>Ga0255778_10001765_pt1 | contig 19282 bp, 13 predicted proteins | sample 071ome_31_FD_179976 | JGI IMG/M metagenome (GOLD analysis project Ga0255778, IMG submission 179976) | Coastal salt marsh microbial communities from the Groves Creek Marsh, Skidaway Island, Georgia - 071405CT metaG (version 2) | ecosystem: Environmental > Aquatic > Marine > Intertidal zone >...
GAGCCGTCTAATCCTATCCAATTTGAATCAATATTGGCCATATTTGTCGAAGACCAGACATCGTTGACTTTCATGACTTCGGTGGCTTCACTGTTGAAGATAAAGTAGTACGGCTTTTCTTCTATCCACTCGATTTCATCATGCTCTGCGAGCCATTTTACCCCATCTGCATTCACCCACATTGTTGCAAATCGAGTTGAGTGTGAGTGGACAATGATGTCGTCGACGTACTCAATCCCGCTTGGTAATTCCGTACCTGACAAAACGACGTTGACATATGCTTCACCCACGGAAACATAAGGATTGAAGGATATCATTTCTTGACCCGTCATTCCCTTGGCGAGATTTGTGCGAATTTTATCCGTAGGATCCATTTTGCTGATACCAATAACATCGAGTTCAACAAGGTCAGCAGCCTTCAAATCTGGCACATCGCAGTGAAACGATGTTTTTGGCAGGAACGAGTAACATTCGATGCCATTGCTGGCCAAGTCCTTCACCCAATCTGTTGGCACAGGATAGGTATGTGTGAGAATGTGGTATCCTGATACAACATCGTTTCCTGTTGCTGCAACGTATTGGGAAGGCGTGACCGGTGAGGAGTCTCGGTAAAGGAATCCAACCTTCTCCTCAATCAATTGCTGGGAAGACCATCCGTATTCAACAGCAGCAATTGGAAAAATATTGAGGATGGCAAGAGTATCAATGTCTGCCTCTGTGTCGGCTTCAACGGTTGGTTGAACATATCCTTGGACTGTTAATGTTGGTAGGAAAAGTTGTGTCAGAAACAAAAATACAACAAAAAAACTCACTCGCATAGAATACCCTCAACGATATGTGTGCCGACCTCCCTCATCAAACATTTGTCTTGAAATCTTTAGATACAATGCAGAAAGCATTCAAAAACCTCGTTCCGCAGGTTTGGTTATGACTGGTTCAAGATCGGGCAACAAGCAGGAGCATCTTAAACCAGAAGAGATCAACGAGGAAAAACAAATCATTGGTCGACAGATTTGGCGCGTCGTCCCATATGCAAAGCGATATCCTAAGCGTGTTGCTGTTGGTGTGTTTGCAAATGCAGCAGCCCGGTTTTTTGACCTCATTCCGTTTGTAGCCATTGGATTTGCTGTCGATTTTTTTACATCAAATTCACTTTCTGGCCCACAGATTGTTCAAGACGTCGTTAATTCGATTCATCATGAACCAGCGGTAGGATACGGCTTGCTCATTTTTCTCAGTTTTGTATGCCTCGCGATTTTTCAAGGCATATCGGAGTACGCATGGCAAACACTTGGTTACAAGATTCAGCATGACCTGCGAATGGATGCAACTCGTTCGCTCATCGCTATGGAAGCCTCATACTATGACCTGAGACAAACCGGGCAACTCATGTCGATTCTGTCGAGCGATGTCAATCAACTCGAAGATGTTGTGAGCGATTCCTCAACATCAATTATTCGAATAACCATCACTTTCGTTACAGCATTCATTATTCTCGTTCTCATGTCATGGAAATTAGCACTCATCTTGTTTGCACCAATCATCTTCATCGTACCGATTGTGTATTGGTTTTCAACAAATGTTCAACGCAAGTATCGAAAACAACGGGAATCCACCGGTGATATCCATGCTGTGCTCGAGAATCTCATCTCAGGCATTTCAGTCGTCCAGGCTTACAATGCACAGGAATGGGAAGCCCTTCGGGTCGATAATGAATCAGGTGAATACCGAGAACAAGCCATAGCAGCGAGTAAAGACAGGAATAGATTTGTTCCGATGATTTACGCCTTGGCGGGCGTCGCCTTCGGGCTGCTTGTCACCGCAGGAGGCTTTCTTGTCCAGCCACCTGACCCAGAAATTACAACGGGCCAATTCGTCACCTTCCTTCTCATTAGCACTCGAATGACTATGCCGATGTTCATTTTTGGCATCCTCATCAACCAGTTACAACGTGGAGAAGCAGCCGCAACGCGAGTTTTCGCAGTGGTTGACCTTGAACCAACAATAACCGACAAAATCAATGCGAAGGAACTCGATGGCGTGATTGAATCTGTCGAGTTTCGAGATGTGCATTTTACATATCCAAACACGACTACCAAGGTTCTTAGTGGCATATCCTTCAAGGTTGAAGGGGGCGATTTCTTGGGTATCATGGGTCACACAGGAGCAGGGAAAACGACAATTCTCAAACTCTTGATGCGGTATTATACACCCGATAGCGGTGATGTGTTCATCAATGGAGAATCGATTTCAGACTTTACCCTCGATTCCGTTCGAAATGCTATCGGGTTTGTTAGTCAAGAACCATTTTTGTTTTTCGGCACACTCAAAGAAAATGTTGTGTACAATCAAGACGCTACTGATGATGAAGTCAAACATGCCCTTCAACTTGCAGGAGCGCTTGAATTTGTCGAAAACCTCGAGAACGGATACGAAACAATGGTCGGTGACCGAGGTGTAAAATTAAGCGGTGGCCAACGGGCTCGCATCTCATTGGCGAGGGCACTTCTGAAATCACCAAGTTTGTTGATTCTCGACGAAGCAAGCAGTGCTCTTGACGCAGAAACTGAGCGAAAGATTCAGGAAAACCTCCTTTCCACTGGGAAAGCTAGGGCGACAATCGCTGTTGCTCATCGATTGAGTACCATTAGAAATGCGAGCGAAATACTTGCGATGGTCGATGGTGCTGTTGTCGAAAGAGGAACACATGAAACATTGATTTCAAACCAAGGTGTCTATTCAAGTCAATGGAATATTCAAACCGGTTCTATGGAAGATTCATCCTCGGAGTAGTATGCATCCCCAACCATGATGCAAATTGACATCAACAAAAAGAGTGGTAGTCCCACGATAATAAACCATATCGAAAGGCTCAGCGATGAGATGAAAATATCATTGAACAGTTCAGCTACAATGATAATTGAGAAGATCAAGAAGACCCTTGAGACGACGAGGATCCCACGTACCGTTTTCCATATATCGACCATATCGTCGCCGTGCGTCGGCTGGTCCAATTCCTCAAAGTGTTGAAGCAACTTTGAAGAATTCATGGTTTGACCTTGGTCTTTTCCTCAAAGAGATTGTCCTCAAAGTTTGGGAAATGAAGCGGATTTGGCTGTTGATTTGGTCAAGCCGTGCGGATTCTATCGTCAATTTGGGCTCCTTCACCCGCTCGACCACCCGTTCGACGAATTTCTCTCCACGCTTTGTTGACGCCTTGTCCATATGCCCAATGGGCGAGAAAGACAAAAAGTGGTGCAAGGAACACGGTGGCAATGTTTCGATGCGGTGATGTACCAATCGCTGCGCCAAGCCATGCCAAACAAATGTAAAACGAGATGAGACCCAATGTACCATGGAACATCATCCTGAATACATCCCATTCACCGTCAAGTGTAAACCATAGGTCAAGATTCGCCCCACCATTGAGTCCACCGATGCCAAGCATCAGCAATCCGGCGACTGTGAGCCAAGGAAAGAATCCAATCGCTGTGTGAGACCAGGTTGCAATTTCAGGCCAACGTTTGTTAGCAACCATACGCGTATAGCCATAATTTCGCATCTGTTTCATGTACGGTTTGAACGGTTTTCTTCTGCGATGGGGCATGACATTTGTTGGGTCGATGAAAATCTTGTGTCCCGCACGTTGAATTTTTGCATCGAGAACAACATCTTCTGCACCAATACACCCGACTTCAAAGAAGTTGACCTCTCTCAGATTTTCCATGCGATGTGCACAATTTACTCCTGGATTGTGAGTGATGGGGACGAGTTCACCTTTTGGTTGAGCACCATAGCGGGTTCCAGCTGTCATAAACCGAGTGCAAAATGCAACATCGGCACATTTTGAGCCAAAAGAATCCTCATCTGGAGCGAAATTAGGGCCTCCAACTGCTCCCACGCCCGGGTCCTTGAACCACCGAACGAGTTTTTCAACCCAATCTAGTGGCGGAATCGTATCGTCGTCTGTGAAGAGAACGAGGTCATAATCCATTTGTTGTAGAGCAAAGTTACAGGCATCTGCACGATTTCGTGAAGGGTCCTCTATCCAAATCGCACCCCATTTTTCACATACATCCTTTGTGTGATCTCTTGATTTTGAATCTGAAATGACGATGTCAAAGTGCGAGTATGTCTGTTTTGATAGCCGTTCAAGCACAATATCCAGTTCGTCAGCATTGTTGATTGTGGGAATCAAAACCGCTGTTGTGTATGGCGTCCCATCATCACGGCAAACAACTTCAGCACCTGAATTCGAGTTGTCCGCCATGATGAGCCGAGGCCACGAGCCATTAAGAATTCACGGCTTTATTGAAATTCTTAAAATCCTTTTTCAGTGCATCGTTTTCATTGATTTTTGATAATAAGTTCATAAGCCGTCGTAAATGGCTGATGGGTAAGGGGTGTATCTCAAATGATGAACGTCGCGGCCCGTCAAGAATTAATGAGCAAGATTGTTGATATTCTCGGAGTTGTAGTTGAAGATGCAAAATTCGAGTTTAAGAGCGATGGCTTGCATATGAGAGTCGTCGATGCATCACATGTTGCGATGATCAAACTCGATGTTGATTCGGCTGCATTTGATACTTGGGAACTCGACGATGTCAATCTAGGTATTGAACTAAAGAAAATCAAAGAATTTGTGAGCCTTGGCGCCCCGACAGATTTGATTGAAATGTCTTGGAATGACACAAGTGGCGAAATGAACCTCAATTTGGGTATCATTGACAAGAAGATGCGACCCATTGATGAATCAGCAATTGTATCACCACAAGTTCCCCCACTTGAACAAAAATCAACTGTCTCCATTCAGGGTGCTGCCCTTGCCACTGCTCTCCAAGCAGCTCGACAGGTAGGCGACCTTGTTTCATTCAGTCTTGACGCAGACCATTTCACAATTCATGTGGTTGGACAATCTGATTCTGTAACAGTCAAATTTGGAAAAGATGAACTTGAATCGATTAAATGCGAAAACCCAATTCGAAGCCAATATTCTTTGACGTATCTCGTTCCTCTTGCAAAAGTATTCAAATCCATTGACGCGGTTCACATTGGATTTGGAGACAGTTACCCACTGTCGCTTCAATTTACCTTCCACGAGGGTGCAGGTGAAGTCCAATACTTCCTAGCACCAAGAGTAGAGAATGAACTCTAATATTCTCTCCAGCCATGTCCACAATCGTTACTTGCACAAGTCAGCATTCTTGTTTCAGGCTCATCGGATGACCTTGTTTGTTCAAGATATGCGTACACGTTGGTATGATCACACTTTGGACACATGTAGGTTCCCTTCGTGAGAATGCCCTGTACATTATCTTCCTCTTTGATGATATCATACTCCCTTGACTCAGTTTTTGTTTGACTCGTAACTTTTGACAGGTCGATGTTTGAGCCGTCTGCACCTTTTACAATCAATTTTGCCGGCCCGTTGTAACCGCATTTGTAATTGGTGCAAGAAATGTCACCAGAGGGAGTCGGAAAGGATAATGTTCCACATTTTGGACAAAACATTACCTCACTCGAGGCAATACCGTATATCAAATTTTTCGATATTCTTCCTGAAATGCATCACTCGTCGAACTCAATCGGAAGTGTCAAGAAAATCAATGTGCTGGGTAAATCATGTGGCTTGTTTTTGATTGGCAAGCTGCAATTATTGTTGATGATGATGGCCAAATCATAGATGACTTGAAACACAATGGATTTTTGGTGCCAAAGGATATTGTTCAACGGATTCAATCGATGAATCAAGGTGATTTGACTCCCGAAGCACTCGAATTATCCAAACGATTTCCTGATGCAAAACCTCGTCAACGACATGACTTTGCAACTCCTCTACATGATTTCCCAGATCCCACAAAAGAGCAAGTACTTCAGTTTGACCAAGCCCTCATTCTCCAAACAACATTGGAAATCCAAGGTGAAAGTGGACATCCAGATCGCCGAATGGAGCATTTACTCCGACTTTCGGATGAAATTCGGTCAAGCCAAATCACATTGGAAAATCGATGTATAGAATGGATAGGCGACCTCTTCCCATATGCTCAATTGACCTCGAGTCGCCCAGACTTTCTTCGAAAAGTAGCGGCTTGTAACACAATTGATTCGTTTTGTTCTGCATTTGATGTCGAAACACCAACGAATGCTGTCCCTCAAAACGAATGGAAAATCTTGACCGCAACTGCAAACCAAGCCGTCCAAGAAAAGGCAGATATTGACCGAATTGAACATGCAATACGTGAATTATCAAATCAGTATTTGCCTTCAGTATCTCTCCTTCTGGGCCCGCTCCTCGCTGCTCGAATGTGTGTTGAGGCCCATGGTCGTGAGCGGTTAAGCAAACTACCATCTGGAACAATTCAGGTCTTAGGTGCTGAAAAAGCATTTTTTCATCATCTGAAAACCGGCTCTCCTCCACCAAAGCATGGTCATATTTTCATGCATCCATGGATATCACACTCTCCCAAATGGGTCAGAGGTAAAATTTCAAGGATGCTCGCCGCAAAAGTAAGCATTGCCGCCAAAATTGACGCCTTTGAGGGTGAGCCTTGGACCGACGAAGACCTTGAAAAAATCACACGCCGAGTGGAGACTATCCGCAACACACGTCGAAAACCAAAACGAAAGAGATGATTTCAATGTCGAATCATCGTGAATTAAACTTGGAAAGCCTCCTGATTGAAAAATCAACATTATGGACAATGAATGCAACGCCTGGAAAACGTGTGTATGGAGAAAAAACTCGCCGTTTCTCATCGAAGGAGTTTCGTAAATGGGATCCGTACCGGTCAAAAATTGCTGCAGGCATGCTTCGAACTCAACACGACCCACGAGACCTCCTCCCTCACCACGGCTCTCAAGTACTGTATTTGGGAGCAGGCCATGGAACGACTATCAGCCATATCCATGACATTGTTTGCGGCGAAGAAAACAAGTTTGGAGGGCGAATAGTCGGTATTGATATTTCACCACGATGTATTCGAGACTTGCTTGGACTTGCAAAAGCACGCCCCGGTTTTATTCCAGTGTTAGCAGATGCGAGGAAGAGAACTTGGGAACATACAATTCATGGTCAAGTTGATTGGTTGTTTCAAGATGTTTCACAAACAGGGCAATTGGATATATTTCTCGATGTTTCTACAAAACACCTCAAGCCTTCTGGACGGGCACTTTTTTCCTTCAAAATGGCGAGTGAGCGATGGTCTGATGAAGCGAAGACGACGCAAATAGAGACCATGGAGAAACGTATTGCGTCGTCTGGTTTTGATTGCAATGAGATTCTAGATTTACAAGGATATGAGGATGAACATTTCCTTTTTGTGATTTCGAAAAACATGTGATGATGATGCCCGAATTACCTGAAGTTGAAACCGTGCGGACCGGATTGGCTCAATCGCTTCTTGGTAAGAAACTGGTCCAAGTCGTTGTTCGGAAAAAGCAACTTCGATTTGAGGTACCAGAAACAATTCATGACTTAGAAGAAAAGACATTGATTGGAATTCGACGAAGAGCAAAGTATCTTCTTCTTGATTTCGAACACTCGATTGTCTTGCTCTCTCATTTGGGCATGAGTGGGAGGTATACGATTTTTCCACCAGATCAAACTGCTCATGTTTTTCCGAAATCCACAAATGGTGGACAGAAGAGTTCCTTTGGTTCAACGACAGGTTATGATGGTAAACACGACCACCTCGAATTCATTTTCGAGGATGGAACAATTGCAGTGTACACTGACCCTCGGAGATTTGGTTTTGTTGATGTTTTTTTCAAAGACCAAGAACAAGGGCATCCAAGATTGTCAAACTTAGGGCCTGAACCTTTTGAGGCTTGGCGAGCGGATGATTTTGCAGAGAAAATTGCTCGGAGTCAAAGGGCAATCAAACTCCTCCTCTTAGAACAGTCAATTGTCGTCGGTGTTGGAAATATCTACGCTTGTGAAGCCTTGCATCGTGCGAATGTATCACCAACAACGCCAGGCTACAAACTTGTCACAAAAAATGGAAAGCCAACAAAAAAACTTCAACATCTCGTTTCAGAGGTAAAAGAAGTCCTTGAAGAAGCGATTCAAGCAGGTGGCTCTTCATTGAACGATTTTATGAACACAGATGGTAATTTAGGATATTTTTCCCATCAATTTCAAGTCTATGGCCGAGAAGATGAGCCATGTCTAAAAGCAACATGTCACGGTGTGATTGAACGAATGACACAAGGTCAACGTTCGACATTTCTTTGCCCACGTTGCCAAAGATAATCAAAGCGTCCAAACAACTGAAACTGCAAAAAGCCAAAGCACAACAGCAGTAGTTCTGTAAATTTCTCGACTATTCCGTTGAATCACCTCTAGGAAATTCGAACCAGTGAGCAAGAGTGCAACGATAAGATACCAAGTCGTATCAATAGCCATCCCAACGAATCCGACAGCGATTTTACTTTCTAAATTCATATTTGGTTCGAGCACTTGTGCGAGAACAGCAACGAGGAACAACGCGATTTTTGGATTAAAGAAGGCAATTGCAAATCCCTCAATCCAACCTTTGTGGGTCGATTCCATTCCATCATTGCCTTTTTCAAAAGAATTAGCTTTCCATAGTGAATAACCATAATACAACAGCAATACGGCTCCAACAATTTGGAGGATTTGAAAAATGGATGGATGTTCCTCGAGTAAATAAATCAGGCCAAAAACTGCACAGAGAGCATACATGCCAAAACCAATGCCGTGGCCCAATGCGCAAGCAATTCCTCGTCTGCGACCACCGATGAGAGTATTGCGTAAGACAACGAGTAAACTAGGTCCTGGGGAAATAGCTCCCAGCGTAAAGACCGTTGCAGCAGGAAGGAGAACCCCCCACGCAATGTCCATGGCCGATAGGCTTGGTTGCTTTACTTATGCATAACGAAGGGAAAAGTTGAATCAATGTGAAGTCATCTCATTAGAACAGATAGATTGAGTACGATAGGCCCTGTCCTTTCTTTTCGAGATATTTTTCGCAATTCTGAGATGATTGAACTACTGCACTGTGTATCTTTCTGTCTTTCATGACTTTGAATACAGCCTTCATCAAGCTGTCCTTCTTTGCTAATCCTTTCGACACTTCGGTCATGATGTGACTATTGCAGTATACCTACTTATATGTTGTTTCGGATGCGTCAACGATGCATCATTCAAATTTAGTGTTTTAATCACACCACTTTTGCTGATGCAATCGAATGATTGAGAACAGATTTGGTTTTCTTGGGATACACTCTGAAGGTATAGCCAGCCTCTGTTCTACGACCTTTGTGCCGAGCCTTGTGAAATTTCAATCCTTTTGCACGTAATTTCGCCATTTCCATTCGTTCTCTCTGAGGATGCCTGTGCAACCGTTCCCTCAAGATTTGAAGTCCAAAGTGTAATGAGGTATCCGATTCTTGTTTCATCGATGGCCTTTTCCAACGTCTTGGTTTCTTATCGATGATGATATCCATTCCATCAATGAACCATTGTTCACTAGGGACCGTTTGCTGTCTGGTTACGCTGAGCGTCTCAACATTCACAGCGACCAGTGATGGTAATACATGATTATACGCACCGACGTCAACGGCTATCCATGCACTACGCCCATCACTTATTTTGTGTTCTGAGGGGACGATATCGCCTCCTTTGCCAAACTTTGTTGTTGTTGAATGCCCATAAAAAATGGTCCTCTTATCATCAACAATTCTATCTGATTGATACCATTTTTTTCGAATCCATAAATGCTCAGCCTCGCTCTGTTCGTTGATTGGTAGATGAGGGTCATAGCCCGCATGGACAAACCGAAAACGATCGAGGACAATTTCTGTTGGTAGCGTATCAAGCCAAGCAAAATCTTCGATCATTTTGGCTTTGGCTTTCCACAAGTCACCATTTGCTTGAACAATGTACGAACCATATGTTGACTTTCCACCACGTTCCATCCATGGTTTCCAAACCTCAAAGGTTCCATCGTTTGTGATGCATTGCACTGCCATTTGTTCATGATTTCCTTTGATGCACAAAATGTTGTCATGGTTACGAATAAACGAAATGAGTTCTGCAGAATTCGGACCCCTGTCAATCATATCGCCTAAGCAAATCAGAACATCATGTTCTCGAAGTTTGAGGCGATATGTGAGGGCCCGAAATGTTTCAAAGTGACCATGTATGTCGCCGACAACAAAAATTTTGCCACCAGAATCGAGACAGTGTTGTAACCTTGCCTCGGTATGCGAACAACGAATTCCCTTGCACATCGATAGGTTTTGTTTCAAACCTCTCATGTCCAATTCCAAAATCATGAATGATGGTCGAGTGTTCATGAGAGACTATATGCTCTTCTCAATAATTTACCCATACTAAGCGTTTTTTTAGACAACATTCGTTTTTTCAAAAAAACTCAGTTTTATACGCTCTGTCCAATAAAGGACTATGAGCAACATGAGTGTTTTTGGAAAATTTGTTCAGTCTGAAGCCTCAACGCCTTTGTCTGACTGTTCTGAGTGGTGGTGGTTGCCATACGACCAACTCAACACTGCATTTCTTCCAAAGGATAGGAACATTGGTGTCATCTTCATCGAAAGTTTGCAGAAGGGAACTTCGCGACCATACCATAAACAAAAATTGTGCATTCTCCTTTCAAACATGAGACACTTTGCAAGAGAACTTGTCGAATTAGGATATCATGTGAGATATATTTCGACCGATGGCCCATATGTTGACGTCTTACAATCCATCACTTCGGAAGTCAACAGTGTACATGTATGCCGGCCAGCAGAACTTTCTTTACGAAATGAGTTAAACAAGCTTTTTGAACGAGGTGCGGTTAAATTTCACCCCCATCCAGGCTGGTTGACAAAACGAGAATGGTTCGAACAGGCGATTGGTACATCACCTCCTTTCAGAATGGATCGGTTTTACCAACGAGTTCGAAAAGAATTGGATGTTTTGATGGAGGGAGGTTCTCCGGTTGGTGGGAAATACAGCCATGATGGTGATAATCGACGACCGTGGAAAGGTGAGCCATCCGCACAAACACCGCCTGTGTTTGTTTGCGATGAAATAGATGACGAAGTCATCACACTAGTGAATAAACGATTCTCGAACCATCCTGGAACGGCTCGTCTTGATTTGCATCCAACGTCCCAACACGATTTGAATTTGGCCCTCGAACATGCCAAATCCGTCCTCGCTCATTTCGGTCCATATGAGGACGCATTTTCTGAACAAAGCCGCTCATTGTTTCATACAAAACTTGCCGCTGTTCTCAATCTTCATCGGGTATTGCCTCAAGACCTCATGAATATGGCTCTTCAATTGGAGATTCCACTATCTTCAAAGGAAGGCTATTTTCGACAATTGATTTGGAGAGAATACGTCTTCCATATCCACGATATTACAAACGGTTTTGCCTCCCTTAAACTTCCTACGAGTTCAAACAATCATCGTAATGCCCGCTGGAATGACGAAGATGTGGAAGAAACCGCTCATCCAAATGCACTTCAACAAGTTGAGCCATTGCCTCCAGCATTTTGGGGAAAGAAAAGTTCGTTGCGATGCCTTGATGTCGTTGTCGAACAGGTGCTTGACGAAGGGTGGACGCATCACATTCCTCGATTAATGGTCTTGTCAAATATCGCACAACTGCTCGATATTAACCCGAGGGAATTGACCGACTGGTTTCATGTTGCATTTGTTGATGCATACGATTGGGTTGTGGAACCCAATGTTCTCGGTATGGGGAGTTTTGCTCTAGGCGACTCGATGATGACCAAACCATATGTTTCTGGAGCAGCCTACATCAATCGAATGGGAGATTCCTGCAAGGCGTGTGTCTTCAATCCGAAAAAAGATTGTCCAATCACAAGGCTGTATTGGAATTATTTTGAGCGACATAAAGAGCACTTTGCAAAGAATCATCGCTTGGCGATGACTCTCCGAACACTTGAGAAAAGGTCCACAGAACAAAAAGAATTAGACGCCCTGGTGTTCAAAGCAACGCAAGAAACTCTTCGAAAGGGACAAGCCCTTGCCGTTGATTTCAGCGATTTTCAGTGATGGGCTTAGCATCAAGTTCAAGCATCATCTGAACTTTCTTCTGCATCACTTTCATCGGCCGCATCTGCGGGAGATTCCTCGGTGTACAACTTCATGTTCTCTTCTTCTTCAGGTGCACCGGCCATGCCATAGATGCCCATGACGAGCATAGCAACACCAGCGACATAGAAGATCAATGTAATGAAGTCTATTGGGTGGTCAAAGTTTGTCCAGTATCCAAAGTACTCTTGGTTGGTGTATATGGCTGATTGCAAGCTGTCTGCATCGCTGTCGGATAGTTCACCAGAGGTTTTGATGATGAAAACAGGTTGAAGGTCATCCATTGTTGGTGCTGTGGTTTGGTTACCCATTTCTCTCGTGTCGAGGTAGAAGGTTGACTCTGAGGTTCCACTGATGATTGCTCCGCTCATGTCTTCAGCCTTTACTGTCACATCGCTACCGAAGTAGACTGGGAGTGCACCTGGCAGGGCATCAAGCAGGGTATCTGTTCCGAGAAGTTTCGCTTGAACTGAACGTGTGGTTGGGTCCATCGATGCTTCACAGGTTGTAACTGGAATGTCCTTCACAGTTTCTGAGCCGTCAGTACAAACGAGGTCAACAACACCGTAGCCTGACAAATCAACTCTGTCACCGTCACCTGTTACGAATCCGCCTGTTGCGCCTTCGAGTGATTCAGGTGTGAGGAGACCAAAGGTTCCAGTTGCCTTGTCCATGTCTCTCCATGAAACATACGGGCTACCATCTTGCAAGAGCATTTCACCCTTGTCACAAGTGCCTTTTTCACCGGTACAAATGGTGTATTGAGTTCCGTCACCGTTTTCAATACCACCTGAACCATAGTAGGTTGCGTTTGTTTCAAGACTCATCCAACCTGCATTCGGGTCGAGTGGATTTCCAGTTTCCAAATATGCATTGACCGGGTCTCTCCAACCGAGAAGCCACTCGTTCATTTCCATGGTCACATATGGTGTTGTTCCGAATGAATCCATAAGGAATCCAGGTACAAAGTCACTCATGATAAGATCCATGAGGATCATTCGAATGGCTTTTGCAGTGTTGACATCGACTTGATAAAGCATTGCAACGGTCTCATCGCCCCAAGGTAGCGGCTCGCCTGGGCCCATGGTGGTGAAGTTGATTGGTGGTGTCACCCCTGCCATCTCGCTGTAAATGAAGAGGGTAGCTCCCGTACTCGTTGTCAAACCAAGTGGTCCGTAGAGAATATTTGCAGATTGTTCAGGTGTGATAGCAACTGGGTTGTTGCCCATGAACGACCAGAGGCCACCCATATTGAGTGAATAATCGAGGTATGTGCCGTCGATTGGGTTAACGTTACCAAAGGTTGCATTCACGAATCCAGAGGCTGTCAATTCACCAGAGCCTCCGAGAAGAATGAGTGGAATTGATGATGCATCAGTGAGCCATCCACCAGCCCACATCATGATTGCACCATATTGTGCTTCATCGAGCATGTAGGTTGTCATTGCATCTGCAGGAGCCATACTCATGAAAGCAGCGAGACCGAAGTCATCACCATCTGCATTTGATGCGAGCAATCCAAGCGGTGTGTCGGTACCTGTACCGTTGAGAAGGAGGTTCATGGCAACCATATTGTCGATTTGTACGCCAAGTAAGTTCATCAATCGTGCTTCAGCGTTGACAGACATGCCTGACGTGTCCATCATCCACATTTCATCGCCAACACCAGCCATGAGTGCTCCGCCACCGACGGCAAAGCAAAGAGCATGGTCTCGAGCAATGGTCTCATTGACATTTGGCATCATGATTGGGTCGTCGTTTTCATCAACCGCCCCAGTGTCAATCATCGACATGTAGTTCCAAAGGGTTGCTCGCTGCATGGTTCCAACATTGGTAAATCCGTTTGCCGCATCTGCCATCACTCCGGCATAATCTGCTGTTGCATATGCGTCACAGTGGCCTGCAAAGACGAGTGCACCAGTTGCGGTGGTCAAGGAAATATCTTCCATGCTACCTGGCATGACCGCACCGTACAAACCGTAGGAGAGGTCGCCAAAGTTTGCACCTGTAAAGGTGATGGCAGCTTCATTACCTGGGCCACCTGCTTGCATAAGTTGCATACCTTGAATTGCTTCAGTGTAATTGTAGGTTTCACCTGCTCCAGAGAGGTTGTTCATCTGTGAGAGGTTCATAGCCTCGAAGTATTGGTTGAATTGTTCGTACGCACCTTCACCCCAGCCAGCAGAGTATGCGGCGTCCATCATTTCGGAGCCATCGCTTGCAGCCATCACAGCCATGATGGAAGAAGCGACTGCATTTCCTGCTTGCATGTTTTCGAGGTCGTTTGCCATAGCACTTGCGGAAAATCCGACTTTTGTGAGGTCCATGATTCCGGCCACTGCTGTTCCTGTAGCACCGATGACCTGAGGCATAAAGGCGATGTTGAGATTTGTGATTTGTGTATCGCATGGGTACTCAGAATCCGCTGCACACTCGTAAGAGATCACCTCGTTATAGGTCAGTGTACCTGCCGAAGAGTTGTGTTCAACAACAGTCTTTGTCGATGTAACGTCGTAGGTGAAAGGTCCAAGCATTTCATAAGTGGGGGTACTCATATTTTCGCCCATCACATCTGCTAAGTTCGTCACCGAATACGCGTAGAAGTCACGAGTTTCGCTGGAACTTGCCCAGTCCGCTTCTACGTTTGCACAATCGCCGTCTGTGCACGCATCATCAAGAGGCTTTGTTGCCACATTTTCTTGCACTGCGTCTTCGACGGCACCCGTTGACAATGGGGCGAGTACTGCCATGTTGACAACGAGTAGTGCTATTCCGATAATTAATCCATTTTTGCCTGCTAGCATGGTGGTCATAACGCTCCTTTCCACAAGTTTAGGTTTTAATATTTAGGCAGATAAATTGAATTCAAGGTGAATAACCTTACATTTTTGTCGAATCCAAGATAAAAAATCTCCAATCTTGCGTTTTTGTCTTTCAATTGCCCATTCTCACATGTTTCGTCGATATTGTCCACCAACTTGGAATAACGCAGTGGTGATTTGACCGAGCGTAGCGACTTTCACAGTTTCCATCAATTCCTCAAACACATTTCCACCACTCCGTGCAACGTTTTGTAATCGTTTCAATGCTTGACCGGTAGCGTCCTCGTGGGTTTGGTGCAGACCATTTGTTCGGTCGAGACACGCCTGCTTTTCTTCTGGGGTAGAACGAGCGAGTTCCATATCGAAAGCCTCGGCATTCGAATCATCAAAAGTTTGAGCGTTTGGATTCTCAAAGGTGTTGACACCGATAATTGGTAACGTTCCATCGTGCTTTAGATGCTCGTAATACATCGATTCGTCTTGGATTTTACCACGTTGATACATTGTTTCCATAGCACCGAGAACGCCGCCACGGCGACTGATGGCTTCGAATTCCTCAAGGACAGCCTCTTCGACGAGGTCTGTGAGTTCTTCAACGATGAATGAACCTTGCATTGGATTTTCTGTTTTCGTCCAGCCACTTTCTTTGTTGACGATGAGTTGAATGGCTAAGGCACGTCGAACGCTCGCTTCTGTTGGCGTTGTGATGGCTTCATCGTACGCATTGGTGTGAAGGGAATTTGCATTGTCTTGGATGGCGAGAAGTGCTTGGAGTGTCGTTCGAATGTCATTGAAATCAATTTCTTGGGCATGAAGACTTCGACCACTGGTTTGAATGTGGTATTTGAGTTTCTGACTACGATCGTCTGCACCATACAAATCCCGCATAGCAACAGCCCAAATTCTCCGTGCAACGCGACCGATGACGGTGTATTCTGGGTCAAGCCCGTTGCTGAAAAAGAACGATAGATTGGGTGCAAATTTGTTAATATCCATTCCTCGACTTCTGTAGTATTCAACATAGGTAAAGCCATTGGCAAGGGTAAAGGCAAGTTGGGTAATCGGATTTGCTCCAGCCTCGGCGATGTGGTAACCGGATATGGAGACAGAGTAATGGTTCCTCACATTGTGGTCAATGTAGTATTGTTGAACATCCCCCATGAGTTTGAGTGCAAATGGGGTGGAAAAAATGCACGTGTTCTGTGCTTGGTCTTCCTTGAGAATGTCAGCCTGAACGGTTCCGCGAACGGTGGAGAGTGCTTTTGCCTTCAACATTGCATAGGTTTCAGCATCGACAAGCTCGTCACCTCTTCGTCCAACGGTGGCAAGCCCGAAGCCGTTGTGGCCTTCTGGCACATCTCCACGATAGGCGTCTGGTCGAATATCGAGTGGTTTTCCCTGTTCGGCAAGATAGGACTCAACTTGTTGGTCGATGGCAGCATTGAGGAAAAAGGCGAGAATAATCGGTGCAGGTCCGTTGATGGTCATGCTCACCGAGGTGTTGGGGTCGCACAAATCAAAACCGGAATACAGTCGCTTTGCATCATCGCATGAGGCGATACTGACACCAGAATTTCCAACTTTACCCCAAATGTCAGGTCGAAGAGCAGGGTCCCTGCCGTACAATGTCACCGAATCAAAAGCGGTGGATAACCTGGCGAAATCTTGTCCCTTTGACAGGTAGTGGAATCGACGATTCGTTCGCTCAGATTCGCCTTCACCAGCAAACATTCGTGCAGATAATTCGTCGGTTCGTTTGAATGGGAAGACACCAGCGGTGTACGGGAAATGGCCAGGGGCGTTCTCACGACTCATCCATACGTGCAACTCACCATCGTCAGCGAAGGTTGGTAAGGCAACTCTTGGAATGTTCGAATGAGCGAGAGATTCTGTTGTTGTTTGAACGGTAAATGGTTTGCCTCGAACATGGTACGTGTACTCTCCAGAAGCATATTGTTTTGCGAGGTCTCGAAATTCGTCAAGGGCTTGACGCTCGTGTTCAAGTTCGGTAAGCAAGGCTGTAATTTGTTCATTGAGGTCCGATGAAACGCTTTGTTGACCGCGTTGCTCTGCGTGGGCTGCAGCCGTCTCAAGATGCTGACAAAGTCGAAGTTTCTGTGCAACCTCTTCATGTTGTTTGTGATATTCACGAACAGTAGCCGAAATTTCAGCGAGATAATTGACTCGTTCTGGAGGGATGACACCTTTTGAACCACCGAATTCATCTGTTGGAGCAGATGCTTCAAAGCCGACGAGTTCTGCAACCTTCATCCACAGTCGGTCAACGCCAGCGTCTGCAAACTGACTTGCAATTGTAGCGACAACAGGCAATTCCTCGTCGGTAAGGTCGAAAAGGTTTCGATTGCGTCGAACTTGTTTCCGAATGGCTCGAAGGGCATCTTCACTGCCTCGCTTTTCGAATTTATTGAGCACGACGACATCTGCAACGTCGAGCATCTCGATTTTCTCGAGTTGTGTGTGAGCCCCAAATTCGGCGGTCATGACATAGAGCGAATGGTCAGCCACGGAGGTGATGGCATCGCTTCCTTGTCCAATTCCACTCGTTTCGCAGAAAATAAGGTCGAAGCCAACTGCTTTTGCAACGTCGATTGCACGGTCAAGGTGTTGGCTGATTTCTGAACCAGAGCCTCTGGATGCGAGGGACCGCATATACAGGTCATTGTTCGACAGAGAATTCATTCGAATTCGGTCACCGAGGAGTGCACCTCCGGTACGTTTCCTCGTAGGGTCAACGCAGAGCAAACAGATGCGTTTGCCGGGGTTATCGCGGAGAATTCGGAGCATTAATTCGTCGAGTAAACTCGATTTTCCTGCCCCTCCTGTCCCGGTAAAACCGATGACGGGTACATCGCTGGACGATGAGCGACATCGTTCGAGGACTTCGCTAAATTCTGCATCATTCATCGATTCACTGAGTGTGAGCAAAAGGCCAACATTGGCCATATCCGATGCCTGTACTGGACCGTTGAGGCTTTTCATCCGTTGTTCGCTGACCAGATCGACTTCGGAAGCGAGACCCATGAGGTGATGAATCATCCCCAACAGACCCATGGTTCGACCATCGTCTGGTGAATAGATTTTGGAAATTCCCGCTTCATGCAGTGTTTTAATTTCAGGGGGAGTGATGGTTCCTCCACCTCCTCCAAAAATACGGATGTGGCTACATCCTGCTTCATCGAGCAATTGTCGAATATACGTGAAGTATTCGACGTGCCCTCCTTGATACGAGGTAAGGGCAACAGCGTGTGCATCCTCTTGGATTGCACAGTCCACGACGTCTTGTGCTGAGCGGTCGTGACCAAGATGAATCACTTCTGCCCCACTCGATTGAATGAGTCTTCGCATGACGTTAATTGCCGCATCGTGCCCATCGAAGAGCGATGCCGCTGTAATCACACGAACAGGGCCTGTCGAGGTGGTAAAGGTGACTTCGGCATCGCCTCCATCATCGCTCATGGTCATTCCACCATGTAATGGTTCATCAATACACCTTTTGATTTAAAATACAAGTTTTCAACGATGTTTCCAACCGATATTGAATTCTTCACGTTTAACAACTTGAAGCCTCGCAGGTCGGTTTAGGGGATAGCAGTGGTCCGAGAACTCATACGTATCGAAGGGGTCGACAGGAGTTTTGGCCCAGTTGATGTTCTCAAAGATATCACATTCAATGTCAATGATGGCGACCGAATTGGTATTGTTGGGCATAACGGTGCAGGGAAAACCACGTTACTCAATACGATTAGTGAACAAAAGCAAGATGTCGGCGATGTCGAACTTGCCCCTGGCATTCGACTTGCCTATCTCACACAAATACGTGATTTAGAATCAACCAAAACAATCGAGGAAGAGTTGAGTAGAAAAGGTCGACAATTTCAGGAACTTGAAGAGGAGATTGCATCAATCGAAGCACAAATGATTGACCCCTCGTTTTATGAAGGCGACTGGGAGCCTGTGATGGAGCGATACACCGAACTCCAACAAACGCTTGCATCGAGCGGAGGTGGCAATGTTGCAGGGATAGCGAAAGGTATTCTCGAACGCCTTGGACTTGACAAGCATCCTATGGAAATGCCTGTTGCTCAACTCTCAGGCGGAGAGAAGGCGAAACTTGCCTTAGCACGCCAACTTGTCGGACTTGCGGGTATCGACGTCATCTTTCTCGACGAACCCACAAACCACCTTGATATTCAGACCACGGAATGGCTTGAATCGTTTCTGCGAGATTTCAAAGGGGCTCAACTCATCGTATCTCACGACCGATATTTCCTCGACCAAGTTTGCACACGAATCATTGAAATCGATAATTTGAGAGCATGGCCATGGAAAGGGAATTATTCTCAAT
>Ga0255778_10001776_pt1 | contig 19193 bp, 15 predicted proteins | sample 071ome_31_FD_179976 | JGI IMG/M metagenome (GOLD analysis project Ga0255778, IMG submission 179976) | Coastal salt marsh microbial communities from the Groves Creek Marsh, Skidaway Island, Georgia - 071405CT metaG (version 2) | ecosystem: Environmental > Aquatic > Marine > Intertidal zone >...
CGCAGCGTCGCTCCGTCAGGCTTTCGCCCATTGCGGAAAATTCCCCACTGCTGCCTCCCGTAGGAGTTTGGACCGTGTCTCAGTTCCAATGTGGCTGTCCATCCTCTCAGACCAGCTACTGATCGTCGCCATAGTGTGCCGTTACCACCCTATCTAGCTAATCAGACGCAAGATCATCTTTAGGCGAAATTCTTTCACTCCACAGCATATCGGGTATTAGCATCCGTTTCCAGAAGTTATCCCCGTCCTAAAGGTAGATTCTTACGTGTTACTCACCCGTTCGCCACTTTCATACCCCGAAGGGTACTCACGTTCGACTTGCATGTGTTATGCACGCTGCCAGCGTTCCTTCTGAGCCAGGATCAAACTCTCCATGATGTGTTTTTGAATCTCATTCATGATGAATGCTTCTGAGTATTAGTATACAATTGACCAGGAAATGGTATACGATGTCTGCCTCTTTCAGCGTATAAACAAAAAAAACCAGACCGAAAAAATCGGTCTGGTTAACCTATTGTAGGTGTGCTAAGTGTGTTTACTTTGTGAGCTGATCGAGAATATATTATATCGGACGAGGAGGGATTCGAACCCCCGACCTTCTAGTTCGTAGCCAGATACTCTATCCAACTAAGCTACACGTCCTTGGATTGATATTACCAAAAGATTTCAGAGATGTATAATATTATTTTTTTATTTTTTGTGCCCCTAACTCAAAACGAGTTAGAGGCACAATTTTAATGGTTCAAATCTAAAACTAATTTAAAAAATTAGTCAAGTGGACGCATTGAAAGTACCGGCTCTGTGTCACGATCAATTCCTTTTTCGAAACCAGCAGCAGCAGCACGAGCACGACCAGCGTGCCAAAGGTGTCCTACGAAGAAGAAGAATCCTAAAACGTAGTGAGATGTTGCAAGCCAACTACGTGGGTTTACGAAGTTAGTTGAGTTAATCTCAGTTGCTACACCACCTACAGAGTTAAGTGACCCTAAAGGAGCGTGAGTCATGTACTCAGCTGAACGACGCTCTTGCCATGGCTGAATATCATTCTTAAGCTTAGATAAATCAAGCCCGTTTGGTCCACGAAGTGGTTCTACCCATGGAGCACGCATATCCCAGAAACGCATTGTTTCACCACCGAAGATAATTTCTCCAGTAGGAGAACGCATAAGGTACTTACCTAATCCAGTTGGTCCTTGCGCAGAAGCAATGTTTGCCCCTAAACGCTGGTCACGAACGAGGAACGTGAATGCTTGTGCTTGTGAAGCCTCTGGTCCAGTTGGTCCAAAGAACTCAGAAGGGTAAACAGTGTTGTTAAACCATACAAATACAGCAGCAATAAAGGCCATAGTTGAAACAGCTGCAAGACTGTATGAAAGGTACGCTTCACCAGACCATACAAAAGCACGACGTGCCCATGCAAACGGCTTAGTAAAAATGTGGAAGAAACCACCAATAATTAATGTAGTTCCGATCCAAATGTGACCACCAATTACGTCTTCCATGTTATCTACAGACATAATCCAACCGTCACCACCAAAAGGTGATTTAAGTAAGTATCCAAAGATTACTGATGGATCGTAAGTTGGGTAGCTAATTACACGTACATCACCACCACCTGGTGCCCATGTGTCATAAACTCCACCAAAATACATTGCTTTCCAAACAAGAAGCCAAGCACCAATTCCAAGAATTACAAGGTGAATTCCTAAAATTGTTGTCATTTTGTTCTTATCTTTCCAGAGGTATCCAAAGAACGGGTATGACTCTTCAAGTGTCTCAGGTCCAATAAGTGAGTGGTAAACACCACCAAAACCTAAAACAGCAGAAGAAATAAGGTGAAGAACACCTGATACAAAGTAAGGGAATGTATCAAGAACTTCTCCACCAGGTCCAACACCATAACCAAGAGCAGCTAAGTGTGGGAGAAGGATTAATCCTTGCTCATACATTGGTTTTTCCGGTACGAAGTGTGCTACTTCAAAAAGGTTCATAGCACCAGCCCAGAAAACAATAAGACCTGCGTGTGCAACGTGTGCACCTAAAAGTTTACCAGAAAGGTTAATAAGTCGAGCGTTACCAGCCCACCAAGCAAATCCAGTAGATTCTTGGTCGCGACCACCTACAACAAGAGTTGAATTAAAGAGCGTTTCCACGTGGAAGTACCTCCTCAGGGAATACAAGGTTTTCATGAGGCTGATCTTGAGCTGCCATCCATGCACGGATTCCTTCATTAAGAAGGATATTCTTCGTGTAGAATGTTTCGAACTCAGGATCTTCTGCTGCGCGAATCTCTTGCGATACGAAGTCGTACGCACGGAGGTTAAGCGCTAAACCAACTACACCAAGTGCAGACATCCATAATCCTGTAACTGGTACAAAAAGCATGAAGAAGTGAAGCCAACGCTTGTTAGAGAAAGCTACTCCAAAAATTTGTGACCAGAAACGGTTTGCTGTTACCATTGAGTATGTTTCTTCAGCTTGCGTTGGGTTAAAAGCACGGAATGTGTTAGAACCATCACCATCTTCAAAAAGTGTGTTTTCTACAGTTGCCCCGTGGATAGCACAAAGAAGTGCTGCCCCAAGAACTCCAGCTACACCCATCATGTGGAATGGGTTAAGAGTCCAGTTGTGGAAACCTTGGAAGAAAAGAATGAAACGGAAAATTCCAGCTACACCGAATGAAGGCGCAAAGAACCATCCTGATTGTCCAAGAGGGTAGATAAGGAATACTGATACGAATACAGAAATCGGAGCAGAGAATGCAATCGCGTTGTACGGACGGATCTGTACTGCACGAGCAATTTCAAATTGACGGAGCATGAATCCGATTAATCCAAATGCACCGTGAAGTGCTACGAATGTCCATAATCCACCGAGTTGGCACCAACGAGTGAAGTCACCTTGTGCTTCTGGTCCCCAAAGGAGAAGAAGTGAGTGTGCCATACTGTTAGATGGTGTAGATACAGCTGCTGTAAGGAAGTTACATCCTTCAAGGTATGAACTAGCTAATCCGTGTGTGTACCATGATGTTACGAATGTTGTTCCAGTAAGCCATCCACCAAGTGCAAAGTAAGCACAAGGGAATAATAAAATACCAGACCATCCTACGAATACGAAACGGTCACGCTTAAGCCAGTCGTCTACGTTGTCAAACCAACCACGCTTCTCGTCAACTTTACCAAGTGCAATAGTCATACTATTTACCTAATTATTAATTATTATTTCATTATAAATCAAAATTTATAACGCAATTTTCTACTACTCTTATTCTACAAGATTATAAGCCTCGGACACAAGTAAATATGAAAAAATTTTATATTTTTTATTTGTTCTTAAAGAAATATTTATTTATTTTTTGGGGGAGTTTATCTCCCCCAAATATCTTAAAAATTAACCGATGGTAATCTCAAAGTTATTTTGCAATACGAGGTGGCTCACGGAAGAAAATCGCGAAGAAAATAATTCCAAGAGTCCCTACAAGTAAAAATGTGTAAACAATAGCTTCCATAAGTGAGTACTCCTAGTTATTAAACAGCTTGACGACGAGTTGTTACATCTCCAAGTTTCTGGAATGCACCAAACTCTACTTGCTCATCTAAATCTGGGTCAATACCAGCGAATACGTCACGGAAGATTGTACGAGCTCCGTGCCAAATGTGCCCAAAGAAGAAAAGAAGAGCGAAACTTACGTGTGCAAAAGTAAACCATGCACGTGGACTACTACGGAAAACTCCATCAGATTGAAGCGTTGCACGGTCAAACTCGAAAACTTCTCCAAGTTGTGCACGACGTGCATATTTCTTAACTGTTGCTGGATCTGTAAATGTTAATCCATCAAGTTCTCCACCGTAGAATGTTACGTTAACTCCTACTTGTTCGATTGAATACTTAGATTCTGCACGACGGAATGGTACGTCAGCACGTACAACTCCATCAGAGTCAATAAGAATTACTGGGAATGTTTCAAAGAAAGTTGGCATACGACGAACAAAAAGTTCACGACCATTCTTATCTGTAAATGTAGCGTGCCCTAACCATCCTGCAGCAATACCATCTCCGTTATCCATTGGTCCAGAACGGAAAAGACCACCCTTCGCTGGGTTGTTTCCAATGTAATCGTAGAATGCAAGCTTCTCAGGAATAGAAGACCAAGCTGTAGAAAGTGATGCACCACCAGCTACGCTAGTTTGTACACGCTTCTCAATTTCTTGCTGGAAGAAACCTTGATCCCACTGGTAACGAGTTGGTCCAAAAAGTTCGATTGGAGTTGCAGCACAACCGTACCACATAGTTCCACCAACTACAAAAGCAGCCCAGAATACAGCTGCAATTGAACTTGAAAGTACTGTCTCAACGTTACCCATACGTAACGCCTTGTAAAGACGCTGCGGTGGACGAACACTTAAGTGGAAAAGACCTGCAAGGATACCTACAATACCTGCAGCGATGTGGTGCGCAGCAATACCACCTGGGTTGTAAGGGTCAAACCCTTCAGCACCCCATGATGGTGCAACTGGCTCAACAGCACCTGTAAGTCCGTAAGGGTCAGACACCCAAATACCAGGACCAAAAAGTCCAGTTACGTGGAATGCTCCAAATCCAAAACAAAGAAGTCCTGAAAGGAAAAGGTGAATACCAAAAATCTTTGGAAGGTCTAATGCTGGTTGTTGAGTACGTGGGTCACGGAAAAGTTCAAGATCCCAGAATACCCAGTGCCAAATAGCAGCAAGGAAAAGAAGTCCAGAAAGGATAATGTGTGAAGCTGCTACACCTTCGTAAGACCAGAGTCCTGGGTTAGATGTGCTTTCACCACTAATTGTCCATCCACCCCAAGAGTTTGTCACTCCAAGACGTGTCATGAACGGAAGAACGAACATTCCTTGACGCCACATTGGGTTAAGTACTGGATCTGAAGGATCAAATACTGCTAATTCGTATAATGCCATTGAACCTGCCCAACCAGATACTAATGCTGTGTGCATAAGGTGTACTGCAATTAAACGACCTGGGTCATTTAAAACAACAGTGTGTACACGGTACCACGGTAATCCCATAAGCTACCTCTTTACATAATATTAATTTCATTGACTTTCTAACCACTAGTATAGCACATCATAGGTTATTGACAAAAAACACGAAGGAATAAAATGGGCCTAGACGGACTCGAACCGCCGACATCCTCGGTGTAAACGAGGCGCTCTACCAACTGAGCTATAGACCCTTCTGAATATATAATAAGACAAACATGAGTCAGTTTGCAAGACGCTCATATTAAAAAAGCGAACTCTAAATTTTTATCATTTAGAGTTCAGAAAAACATTTCGAAACAATTTGCGCAGTACACATTATCCTTGACGTTGCTTGTGCTTCGGGTTAGTACAAATAACCATTACTTTACCGTGACGACGAATCACACGGCACTTAGGGCACATTTTCTTTACAGATGCACGAACTTTCATAATTTTATTAAGTATAAAAATGCAATTTATGTATTCTGGGCGAACGACGGGGATCGAACCCGCGAGTGAAGGAGTCACAGTCCTTTGCCTTACCACTTGGCTACGCCCGCCAGACACTTGTACAATACAATATCAAAGATGATCACGAATGTCTATATTTTTTAGATAAAAAAGTTCTCGAGCGGGTGACGTGATTCGAACACGCAACGTTCAACTTGGAAGGATGACACTCTACCATTGAGTTACACCCGCTTACTAATATGATAATAACAACCCACTCATTTGTCTAGAGGTTCATAAAAAAAAAATAAAGTATAAGCCGAATTCTGTAATTGTGGTTATTTATCTGGAAATTTCATTACTGAAAATTTTCTAGCAAGCTAAGAATTCAAAGAGATGAAATTCAAATTCTAACTTTTGCTCTCAATAAGGGTCTACCGAAGACATTTTTCACAAAATAGTCCCATAATTGCACCTTTGATTCTTAAAAAAAAGAAAAAGTTTTGTTTCTGTGGCACTTTCCTCACACAGTTAAACTGTGCACTTAATATTCTTAAGTTATTAATCATCTCATGAGAGTTCGGACTTTCCTCAAAAATATGGCAATATTTTTGCAACCACACTTTAGTTTTTATGGCGGGAACAGGATTTGAACCTGTGACCTTAAGATTATGAGCCTTACAAGCTACCAGACTGCTCTATCCCGCTACTTATTAGTATAGCGGAAAAAAGCAATCGTAAAAAGCTTATTTAGATTTTGTAGGATTATCAAAAATATAAGTTGCTTGACGCGCAGTCGTACGATCTGCAAGTCGTTGTGCACGCTCTGGATCAAATGGAGGTGGCGTTACCTTACCTAATTTACGGTGTTCCCAAACACGACGATAAAGATCATATGGTGTTTTATCTGGCTCATTCGAGAAGAAGTTTAAATTTTCTTGTACCTCGTGATTGAGAAGCTGTACTGACTCAGGTGTATCAATACCGCTTGTAACGGATGGAACCTCTACTGGCTTAATCACAGGATAATGCCAAGGTAAACGAATTTCAGCGGGAACTTTATGAAGTTTTGCATATGAAGCAGTGACATCCATACCATTTCCTCGGTTCGTATAGTTTGAATCCCATTGAGTACCACGAATATATTTAACCATATCGGCGTACCCGGCTTGAGTTTGCATACGTTGTTCCATAAAGATTGGATCAGTATGTAAATCAACCTCATATTCCCAATTATCTGTAAATGGACTTTGATGGAAACGTTCATATCCAGTGGCTTCAGAATTTAATTTCTCATCCATTTCATTACGAATTTCACGTAATGTTTCTAAATAATTTTTATCTTCCTGTTTTTCCCAATTTGGTACCATGTATAAATTGAAAGGAAGATAACGAGCACGTAAAAGGCCTTGGTTTACCCCTTGGAATTCATGGAATGTTGCTTCTGCACTCCAATCTTCATTTGATAATTCACGCTCACGGATTTGGTTACATTCGTCAAAACGTGTTTCTGTATTCCAAAACGGCTTAAATTGTACTGATTGACGACCACCCGTTTCAAAGCCAATACCAGCTTTGTTAGTTGCACGGTAACTCTGTCGAGTATATTCTACCCCACCGTTATTTACTGGCTCCCAAATGTACCCACGAGTGCGATAGTGTTTTAAATTATCAAACGGAGTGTATGCTAAAAGACTATCAAAGTGATAAATCACTAGCGCTTCTGGTGTGCAATTAGCAAATTGTAAAAATAATGCTGCGACGATTCCCACTGCTACTCGACGAATGCGAAAACGATTTAAAGTTTGTTGCGCCCCGAAACTTGTATAAGCTTTACCAAAAATACGGTGACCAATTGTTGCCCAGAAAATAAGAATAATGGCAGTATATGAAATTGTGAATGCGATTAAATAAAAGTAGCGATTCCCAGGAATTGAACTGATTAATGTTTGGCTTCCTTCTAAGTGCATAGGGTTACAAAACATTAAACAAAAGTTCACGAGAAAATAATAAAAACCTTCTTTTTTACTTGTTAATTGTCCTGTTCCGAGTGCGGCAGCTCGTAAACTTGATTCTTGTTCTACCCAACAATCCATTGCACAACGAACCACTGCCATTGTTCCGAGAATAATTAATGCAGGTTCAAAATAATACCAAACCCAGAGTACTTGACTCCATCCAAAAAACGTTAAGGCTAAAAGGGTTACTTGCCCAGCAATTGTACCGGCTACAGCAAGTTGTCCTTTTTCTTTACCTTCTAAGAGATAACGTTTAAGAGCTACAAACCATGGAGCCACTGGTACAATTCCATATACAAGCCCATGAATGAGTCCTAAACTAATTGAATTTTCCATAGTTTATCTGTCTTTTAATTTCTTTGTAAGACTACAATTCAATAAAAAAATTTTGTTGAGCGTAATCTCACTTTTACTTTATAAATACTTTACCATTTTATAGAAATGCAGTCTATAAGATCATTTATTTATTTTTAATTTATTGAATAGGATTTTTTTACCCTATTCAATAAATTTTTATTCTACAGCATCGAGGTTTTTCCCAAAACCTTTTGCTTCTTCGTCCCAGTTTTCTGATACTGGTGCCGGTGGGTAATAGAAACCTTTTGACTTACGAGTTGTTAATGACTTTCCTAAAGAAAGTGCAGCACGCGCCGCGTCAAGGGCTTTACGCTTCCAAGTTGCTGATCGCATTCCTGATTGTGCGTTTGATTGTCGTCGCTTTGGAACTGCCATAAAGTGTTCTCACTATAATATTTATTATTTTAATTATAATAAGATTTTTCATTTTGTCTATCTTTGCTAAATTTTAGTTCTTTTGTCTTATATTTTGTGTTAATATACCTCTGTTATATATCAGTGATGATAGCTCTTTATACCACATTGGTATGTATGACATTAGAGAAAAAACTTTTTATTTAAAGATTGGAGTCTACTTTTCAATTTATGCCAATTGGAGTACCAAAGGTTGCCTACCGTTTACCAGGTGAAGCTACACCACAATGGGTAGACTTGTACAACCGTTTATACCGTGAACGTGTTTTATTTTTAGGATCTGGGCTTGATGATGAATTAGCTAACCAGTTAAATGGTATTATGCTTTATTTAAGTGCTGAAGATGCTAGCCGTTCATTATTTTTATATATTAACTCACCCGGTGGCTCTGTAACAGCTGGACTTTCTGTTTTTGATATTATGAACTATGTTCAAGCTTCGGTGACAACCATTGGTATTGGTTTTGCCGCTTCTATGGCTTCTTTTATTTTAGCCGGTGGTGAACGTGGAAGTCGTATTGCTTTACCACATTGTCGTGTTATGATTCACCAACCACAAGGTGGTATGGAAGGTCAAGCTTCTGAAGTAGTTCTTGAAAAAGAAGAAATTGTTCGTCTTCGTCGATTAATTGGTCGTCTTTATGTAGATTTAACAGGTCAATCATTAGCTACCATTGCAAATGATTTAGACCGTGACAAATATTTATCTGCACGCGAAGCTCGTGAGTACGGTTTAGTAGATTTAGTAGCGACTACTGAAACTGCTGCTGTTTAATTATTACATTATTTTATAATGTTTTCTTTAACTTATAAAAAAGGGGGCTTTCAAGCCCCCTTTTTTTATGTGTCGCGTTTATAAAAATAAATGCTACTCATAAATATAAATTATGAATTAGTTTCCAAATACAGGTGCACCACCTGCCGATTCTTTGTACATCTTAGCTGCTGCAACGCGAGCTGTTTCACGATCAAATTTTAATTGGTTTTCAATGTAAACTTTCTTAGAATCTGACTTAGTCATACCCTCTTTAGCTTCGGCTGCTAATTTTTCTGCTTCTTCTAAATTAATTTCTGAAGCTTCTTGAATGTCACGGCAAAGAATATTTACACGGCCTTCTTTAATTACCCCGAAACCACCTAAGAGTGCAAGGTAGCGCCACGTTGTTCCTTGACGAACGCCAAGTACACCGTTATCTAACCCTGTTACTACTGGTGCGTGATCCTTAAGAATTCCGATGTACCCTGTGTTTGTTGGGAGAAGTAATTCATCCGCTTCTTCTTTAAAGAAGATTCGATCAGGTTTTACAATACAAACTTCCATGTTTTTTCCTCTTACAAGTTTTTATAATTTAATTTTAGTTCAGTAAAAACTGATTTCAATTAAATTATAACTTAGCTGCTTTTTCTACTGCTTCGTCAATGTTTCCTACAAGGTAGAATGCCTGTTCTGGAAGATCGTCTAATTCTCCACCTAAGATCATCTTAAATCCTTGGATTGACTCAGCAAGACTTACATACTTACCAGGTGAACCTGTAAATACTTCAGCTACGAAGAATGGCTGTGAAAGGAAACGCTCTACTTTACGTGCACGTGCTACAGTTAAACGGTCCTCTTCAGAAAGTTCGTCAAGTCCTAAAATTGCAATAATGTCTTGAAGTTCTTTGTAACGCTGTAAAGTCTTTTTAACACCTTGTGCAGTATCGTAGTGATCATCTCCAAGAATCCATGGTTGGAGCATAGTTGAAGTTGAATCAAGTGGGTCTACTGCTGGGTAAATTCCTTTAGCTGCTAAGTTACGTGAAAGTACAGTTGTAGCGTCTAAGTGAGCGAATGTTGTTGCTGGAGCTGGGTCAGTAAGGTCATCTGCCGGTACATATACAGCTTGAATTGACGTAATTGATCCAGTTTTAGTCGATGTAATACGCTCCTGGAGTGATCCCATCTCAGTACTAAGTGTAGGTTGGTAACCTACTGCTGATGGCATACGTCCTAAAAGTGCTGATACTTCAGAACCCGCTTGTACGAAACGGAAGATGTTATCTACGAAAAGAAGTACGTCTTGGTTGTTTACGTCACGGAAGTACTCAGCCATAGTTAATGCTGTAAGTCCTACACGCATACGTGCTCCTGGAGGCTCGTTCATTTGTCCATAAACAAGCGCTACTTTAGAGTTTCCAAGGTTTCCTTTGTCAATTACTTTAGACTCACACATTTCCTGGTAAAGGTCGTTTCCTTCACGCGTACGCTCACCTACACCAGCAAACACGGATACCCCTCCGTGTGCTTTAGCGATATTGTTGATGAGCTCCATAATTAACACTGTTTTGCCCACGCCAGCGCCACCGAAAAGACCAATTTTTCCACCACGACGGTAAGGAGCAAGAAGGTCTACTACTTTAATACCAGTTTCAAAAATTGAAAGGTTAGTATCAAGATCTACGAATGCTGGTGCATTACGGTGAATTGGAAGAGTTCCTTCAGGAGTTGCAACAGAACCAAGTTCATCTACAGGCTCACCAAGAACGTTAAAAATACGTCCAAGAGTGTTTTTACCAACTGGTACTGAAAGTGCTGCACCTGTATCTACTACAGTCATACCACGCATTAAACCATCAGTTGCACTCATTGATACTGCACGAACTACGTTGTCTCCAAGAAGTTGTTGTACTTCTGCTACACACTTAATTGTTTCTCCTGACTCAGTTTTACCTTCAATTACAACTGAGTTGTAAATGTTAGGCATCTTGTTTGGAGGGAACACCACGTCAATAACTGGTCCAATAATTTGTGTAATACGACCGAGGTTCTGTTCTGTTTTAAGAGCTGTCATAATTATTAGCTATAAAAGATTTTTTTGTTAATTCTGGTATAACCAGCAAAATTAACATTAGATTTAGTTTATTTGTTCAGTTTGGAGATGTGTAGAAAAATAATTTTGGAAATTACAAGTCTATAAAATATTAGAAGTTAGAATTCTCCTTTGTTAATAAAGTTTACTTATTAACAAAGGCTATGAGTTAAGTAATTAACTAAAAATTAGTATGCGAGTCCCATACTACGAGTTGTTTCTGATCCGAGGTAAACACGTACACTTAAGAAATCAGTTGGGCATGCTGCTTCGCAACGCTTGCAACCTACGCAATCTTCTGTACGTGGAGCTGAAGCAATTTGACCAGCTTTACACCCATCCCAAGGTACCATTTCAAGAACGTCTGTTGGACAAGCACGTACACATTGTGTACATCCGATACATGTATCGTAAATTTTTACTGCGTGAGACATAGTAAAGTTAATTAATAATTATTAAAAATTAAGAATTCAAGTTTATAAAAAAACACTGGAATAATAAATATTCAATTTTATTATATCACAAATCTTGTAAATTCGAAAAAATTGGGTCAGGTGGGATTCGAACCCACGGCTAATCGGTTAAAAGCCGAATACTCTACCACTGAGTTACTGACCCGTACATGTGATTGATAATCATAATAACGAGTTTATTATGATATTACAATTATATTTTTCTTTGGGGCTAATTATCTTAGCCCCAAAATTTTCAATACCCGTCGTTTATTTCATTAAAGCGGTCCTGAAATTCCTTGCTTACGGATCATAAGGAAGTGCATAAGCATAAATACTGCTGCAAGAAGTGGAAGTACAAATGTGTGTAAACTGTAGAAACGTGTAAGAGTTGGCTGTCCTACTCCAACACTTCCACGAAGAAGTTCAACTACAAATCCACCAATTACTGGGATCGCATCTGGTACACCAGTTACAATTTTAACTGCCCAGTAACCTACTTGGTCCCAAGGGAGTGAGTATCCAGTTACTCCAAAAGATACAGTAATTACTGAAAGAATTACCCCAGTTACCCATGTAAGCTCACGTGGTTTCTTGAATCCACCTGTAAGGTATACACGGAATACGTGAAGAATCATCATTAATACCATCATACTAGCTGACCAACGGTGAACTGAACGGATAAGCCATCCAAAGTTTACTTCAGTCATAATGTACTGTACAGATGCAAATGCTTCAGTTACAGTTGGGCGGTAGTAGAATGTCATTGCAAATCCTGTTGCAACTTGCACAAGGAAGCATGTAAGTGTAATTCCACCTAAACAGTAGAAAATGTTTACGTGTGGTGGTACGTATTTACTTGTAACGTCATCTGCGATTGATTGAATTTCGAGACGTTCGTTAAACCAGTTATATACTTTACTCATATTAAAGGTCCGATAAACTAATGAATGAAATTTCCATTAGTGTATGTGTAATACAAAAGTTGTATTAATTCACGATTAGGCAAATATTTTCAAAACAAAATTTTAATCTGGACGAACAGTTAATTCGTCCAGAATTTGAGAAGTTGTTAACTTCACTTTAAATTAAAGTGAAGATCCAAGTCCTACGTAAGAACCATAAAAGAAGATAGCTAAAAGTCCAAGCGCTGCAAGTCCTGCTACCATACCTACGAACCATAATGGGATTCGTCCTGTTGTTGTGTTAGACATAGAAAGTGTTTCCTACAAATTCAGAATTAGTTAAAGATGTAGCTTGAGAAAAGAACTGCGAGTACGAAGATGAGAAGTAATCCCCAGTAAAGACTAGTACGGTTTAACTCAACAGTTTGCTTGTTTGGGTTCGGGTTTGTCATACAATTTTCTCCTGAATTAACGCTGAATGAATTGCATAGCTGTGATTGACCCAAGGAAAAACACAGTTGGAACAGCTAACGCGTGAACTGCAAGCCAACGGAATGTAAAAATTGGATATGTTTTAACTGACATAAAAAAAAGGGCTAAATTACCTGCATCAACGCTATTTTGATGCATTTCTGTCAATTTATTTCATTTGACTTTACAAGTCTAATATTAAAATAAATTTATTAGTTTGGTACAAGCTCATCAAGTTGAGCAAGTGCACCATAACGATCTGAAATTAATGGAAGCTCTTGACGCTCTTCCGTAAAATATTCGTTTGGACGTGGTGTTCCGAATACATCGTAAGCTAAACCAGTACTTACAAAAAGCCATCCTGCAATAAAGAGAGATGGAATTGTAACACTGTGAATTACCCAGTAACGAATACTAGTAACGATGTCACTAAAAGGACGTTCTCCTGTAGATCCTGACATATGAAATCCTCAACATTTCTTTCAAAGCTCTCGTATAATAACACCTTGATTATTATCCACGATGCTCGTTTATATTATAGCTTTCTACAAATATATCGCAAAAAAATGTCACATTTAAATCAAAAAAATTCTATGGTTACTTCAAAAAGCAAACCATAGAATTTTTATAAACTTTATAATTCTAACATTAACAGTTCTTGACTAATTTGAGTAATGGGTCCAGTCATTGGTCGTTGGAGAATAGTGTCAAATCCACGGCCACCATATGTTCCACGAATTGTTGGAAGTTGGGCATACTCAGTACGAGATTGGTTTGTAAATTCATTTAAACGAGCTTTAATTTGCTGTTTAAAGTGTTCCATGGAAGCGGTTGTTGATCGATATTTTGGATTATACCCAAAACGATTTGTTGCAATGCGTTCGTGTGGTTTTAACTCACAAAAATTACGGTCTTGATACCATTTTGTAAAAATATTAGTACGTTGACGTAAATCTTTTAACCCTAAACTATCTAACTCTTCCCAATTTTTTAGAGAAGCATATGTTTTAAGTTGTTCGATACGCGCGTTTTTATTACTTGTAAATGCGTCAAGACGGTAGATTAAATAACCGGTCATGAAGGTTTTATTAAGTCGTTCTCCAAGATGTCCACAATATGACGTTTGAGTGACAAAAGTATTTGTTGGGCTGTTAAGTTGTAATTGACGAATAAAAGCAGCTTCTGCCATGAAATCCACTAATTCACTAATTAAACCTTGTGAATAATCTCCTACTTTTGGTTGAATGCTCATGCCAAGGTTTTGCATTGTAAGAATCGTTTCCCCTTTCTCCTTATTAGGTGTTCCCCAATTTTTTACACTTGTTAATAAGTGAATACATTTTGTTTTAAACGGACGTTCATTGGCATTTTGTCCGTACTGAAGCGTTTTATTTTTTGCCTTATTTACAGCGTTAAGATGAAGTTCATTAAAAAATCCTTCTTCTACCTTTGTTACTAATTTTTGATTCCATCGGAGGTCAAAAATATTATTTAATCCTTCATGAAGTGATTCATTCGTATGTACAAAAGTATTTTTACGAATCGCTTGTAATGTTGAATTATTAACAATCGATACTACTTCTGCGTTTGTAAAACCTTCTGTCATTAATCCAAAGTAATTCCAAGCTACAGTTGGATCAATTTGAACCGGACTTTGGGACGCTTTATTTAATAATAAAAATTTACGCTCTCCTAACATTGGTTTTCGTAAGTTGACTACCCATTCAAAACGCCCTGAACGTAAACATGCGGGATCCATTCGGCTAATATCAGACACTGAACCAAGTGTAAAAATTTTACGTTGTGTCGGACGAGCTTCTGAACCAATGTAGTAACCATCAAAACAAATTAAAAATTGTGTGGTTAATTGAATTAATTCTGGACTATTTGTACGTTCACGATCAACTGTAATTAAATCAATATCACGGATATATAAAATACCAGGTGCTTCATTACGTACTCGACGGAATAAAGACATTAAACGCATTACCCCAAATTTTGCATCCATAAAACGGGTACTTTCAGTTTTAAAGAATGGTAATCTACTCTCACTTGCAATAGCACGCGCTAAAAAACTACGACCATTTCCAGCGTCTCCGACTAATAACATTCCTTTTGGTAAATTATTAAAACTATAAATTCCTGGTTTTAACCCCGCAATTACTGGACTATTTGATAATTCAGTTTCAATAAACTGAATGCTTTTAAAGAGTACTCGTAAAATTGCTTTTACTTTCATCACGGGAATAAGTCGTTGAAAAATTTTCATTTTTTCAAGTTTTTTCCCTGTTTCCGTAAGGTTTAGATCTACAATTGAAACAGTTTTTGAATTTGACGATTCAAGTTTGTTTAGTGTTTCATTCGTCTTGTAAATACCGGTTTTTAATAAATTAAAACGTGATTCATATCCATTTGGTTTATCTGGATCCGCTAAAAGTTTTTGAGCTAATGTAGGTTCTGGAGTCAAAAATCCCATTTTTTTCGGTTGAGCCGCAAAAAATCGCATTTTCATTTTGTTACGTTGATTGAGTAACCAATGGTCAATAGCCCCTGGAATATATGGACTAATTGTAGACTCCCACACAGTAAGAAGAACTGTTGGAAGATAAATCCCCATTCCTCGAGCTCGTTGAAGTGCGGCAAAAAGTTTATCAAAAGCTTCTCCATTGCCATCAACACCTACTACTTCATGTAAATTTACTTTACCTTTAAGACGGCCAAGGTGATCAAGACGTGTATATAAAATTGGTTCCGGTTTTTTACGTACATCGTAGATATAGTGGAGACGGAATCTATAAAGATTATAAGCTGCATACCACGTAAATAAACTTGGTAAAAGCATTCCAACTAATTCTAAATCTTTAAACTGTTCTTTTGGATCAGACTCATATAAACGTTTAAGACTAGTTTCAGTCCCTAAATATTCCCCATTTCCACGGTCTTCCATTGATAATTGCGCAAAATATTCATGAAGATGTTTTTCGTTCGTCTCTAAATCTGATTGGTTAAATCGTTTTAAATTTTCATAAAATTGGTCCCAATCATCTGTATCTTCAATTTCGATTTCCGATAAATCCTCAGGTTCAAAGTTTGATGTTTTTGCGTATGTAGATGAAGTAATTTTCCCAATTAAATTTTCGCGTTCGAGATCACTAACTGTTTTTTGAATTTGTTCACTTTTTACTTGTGAAGCTTCGGGTTCAAATAACTGACTTACATCATCTAATTCAAGATGTTTTGTTTCCCACTTTGGCATTAATACTTTCCAATCGGGAGTTGTTCCACTCGTAATACCAGTAGTGGAAATGTTTTTTACGTAACCTTCTTGGAAAATTTCCTCAAAAATCTTTTTTTCTTGAGTATCTGGATTTTCGAACACATTGAAAGTAATTGTTGGATCAATTTCGTCTTCCTCAATTGCCCCAGTTTCAATTAAATTTCCTAATTGTTCTTCCATAAGGATTTGTTCTGCTTCTTGAATTGCTTCGAGATCATGTTTTTCTAAATTTAGAATAGCTTCATAAGTCGGCAATTCAGGGTGTTCCCAATCTTCATTATCAGTTTTTACGATTTCCCCAATATAAGGATACTCACTAATTTCTTCGTTGTCCCCATTTCGAAATTCAAGTTCTGTTAATCGATAAGGGTCAATGTAATTTACAAGGGCGACTTGCTCGCCGACTTTTTCAGCTTTTTTCCCAAGTGCAGCCTTAAACATTAAAAGTTGGTCTTCGTCAGTTTTCGGTTGAATTGAAAAACTTTTTGCTGAAATCCCAGAAATTGTTTTAGTTTGCTTTGTTAATCGATCAATCATTGTAAAGCGAGTTACTCCAGCGCCAATTGTCATTCCGACTAAAATAATTTGGAAAACTCGACGGTAGTCTAAAACAGAAAGTAAATAATTATTAATTCCTGAAAGACCGTAATATTTAAAATATTGTGGCCAATATTGGATATTCCATTGAATTACTCCTGCAATGTCTGTTGCGCGGCCTCGACTTGTTAATTTTAAGCCTTTTTCATATTGGCGTACGGCAACAGCATTTAATACTGCAAATTGATAAAATGCCTTAGTAATATTTAATTGAACATTCTTTAAGACATAAATCATTTCATATTTAATACGACCCACTCCGGTGAATACAGGTTGGTCTTTTTTTGCTTCATAAGGGACCCAAGTTTTTACTCTTTCAGATAACTCTGTTGGGCTTTCCATTACTCCAGCATAATTGGTTTCCCAATCTTCAAGTTTTAATAAAATTCCGAGAATTTCTTGATTTGGTTCCATTGCATCTTCTCGTACTTTATTAGCAATAAATTCGTGAAAAGGGATAATAACTTTTTTTAAGTTATTTGGGTTAATATTTTCCTGATTCATAAGAAGGCATTAGGCTAAATCTATATTTTAAACAAATATTTTTTGTTTAAAGTTATTTCTTTCTATTTTTCCTAAAGTATGAAAGATTAACGTTATTTTTGTGTTCTTTTAGAAATGAATGTTGTATTTTCTGATCATTTATTAATATTATAACATACAATTTGGTCATTCCTAAAAAATCTCTTTTACTAAATTTACTCCCCAGATAGGACTTGAACCTATGACCAATCGGTTAACAGCCGATTGCTCTACCACTGAGCTACTGAGGATTTATATGTGTTATTCCATGTGTTTGTATATTATCAAATTCTAAAAGGGACGTCTACTATTTGGTTTTCAAAAAAATTACTTGAATCTTTCATATCTATTTTCTATACTGAAGTTAATTAAGCCTCCTTAGCTCAGTGGCTAGAGCATCGTATTTGTAATGCGAGGGTCGTCGGTTCAAATCCGACAGGGGGCTATATTTTTCTCTTTTTTGGTACACTGAAATTAGTTTGTTCAAATAAGATTGATGTTTGTCTCATTGTCCCGATCGCCTAATGGATAGGGCTCCAACCTTCTAAGTTGTGTTATGTAGGTTCGATTCCTACTCGGGACGTATAAATTTAAGAGGTGAATACTTAATACTCACCTCTTAAATTTATTAGAAATTGGTTAAAAATTTTTAACTAATTAAAGACCTGTACTTGAAAGCCAGTTTACACCTACGTTATCAAGAATTAATGACTTGTTGTAGATTTCAAGAAGGATTACAAGGAATACTGCAAATAATCCAATAAATACAGCCATTAATACAGTTGTCCCCCACCCTGGAGCTACTTTTCCGTACTCAGAGTTAAGTGGGCGTAATGCTGTTCCTAAAGCTGTAACTTTACCAGTTCCTGCAAGTTTTGTCTCTTTTGCTGCCATAATATAAAGATTTAATCTATTTGTATTTTTTGACTTTCTACTTTAAAATATAACTAAATTTACAAAAAAATTTACTCAACTTATGGAAAATTCCGCATTTTTTTACGGCGTTTTTCTTTGGTGTTTATTAATTAGTGTAACTGGTTATTCCATTTACATTGGTTTTGGACCTCCATCCAAAGAATTACGCGACCCGTTCGAAGAACACGAAGATTAAATCTTCCCTATGATTAGTCGAGATCCAGTATTTTATGGATCTCTGCTAATTTATAATATAAGTTTAAATTGTTTTTATTATTTATTATACCATGAAAAAGATTTATCAGCTGGATTGCTGGTAAATCTTTTTCATTCAATTAGATTTAACTTTAATTATTTACGTGAGTAGAACTCAATAATTAATAATTCATTAACTGTTAATCCAATCTGTGAGCGTGTTACATTACGCTCTACTTTCCCTGTTGCATTATTTTTATCCACAGAAAGGTGAGATGGTACTACCCCACCATATGTTTTTGAATGTTCTACAATTGGTGCCGCAGTGCTTGTAATTACTTCGCCAGTATTGCACTGGTAGCTTGGAATTGTTACACATTGTCCATTTACTGTAATTAAACCGTGCGAAACATACTGACGGGCTGCACGAATTGTTGGAGCAAAACCAAGACGGTATACAATTGAGTCAAGACGCATTTCAAGCATCTGAAGTAATAATTCTCCAGTTGGGCCTTTCATACGACGTGCACGACGAACATAACTGAGTAATTGTTTTTCACTTACTCCATAGTTGTAACGTAACTTTTGTTTTTCTTGTAAACGTACACGGTACTGTGACATTTTTGTCATCCCTGATGACGGTCCATGTTGTCCAGCTGGGTAGTTACGGTTTGGGATTTTTGTCGTTAATCCTGGTAATTCTCCAAGACGACGTACAATTTTCACGCGGGGTCCACGGTATCGAGCCATTTTACTCTCCTGA
>Ga0255778_10001786_pt1 | contig 19122 bp, 8 predicted proteins | sample 071ome_31_FD_179976 | JGI IMG/M metagenome (GOLD analysis project Ga0255778, IMG submission 179976) | Coastal salt marsh microbial communities from the Groves Creek Marsh, Skidaway Island, Georgia - 071405CT metaG (version 2) | ecosystem: Environmental > Aquatic > Marine > Intertidal zone > Salt...
CATGAGTATAGAGTAAGGCAGCTCTATTTATGTTGCCAACGCCAAATTGCCAGCGACAGAAATCCTAGGTTCATCAGTACCATAAAAAGGATAGACAAGATGATTCATCTCAGCAGGGAAGAACACCATCAGACCTTCCATCTGCTTACCCATAGGATAGTTGAATGATCTCCTACCACCAAATATATTTACATACTCAAACTGAAAACAAGAAACACATGGACTGGTAGTCTTCTTTGCAAAAGGTAGTTCCATCTGGTCTCTTGTTTCTACTGGCATCTTCATCCAGATGACAAAAGAATAGACACCGAAGTGTACATGAGATGGATTGAACTCAGTCTGATACTGCCAGTTCACCCAGAGATCATGCAACTGTATGGTTGCTTCCTTTGGTATCTCTGCTACCAGTTGACAAGGTTTGTAATTAAAATGCTTCTGATAATCATCAGTAACTTCACCAATGAAAGAAAGAAACTTATCACTAGCATCTAACTCCAAGCTGGTGCTGATGTTGCCAGCAAGTTTTTCTTTTGCGTCTACGCTAGCATGATCGATCATCTCCCAGAGATCTTTCATGACCTCATTTGGGAGACGAACTTCTAACCACCCATCATTGGTGGGAACAATAGGTCTTGACTGTAACATATAATAGGGATGCTCTCCCTATTATACATCATGCCTGAGCTTCCGTCCAGGAGATACGGAAGTCAATTGCTCTTCTGTTCGAACCACGACCACCACCAATGTTCGTTACCTTGACCGCAAGAACCTCAGGTCCATCGGGGAATACGCCTGTTGGATTGGGTGCTGTGGTAGCAGAAAGTTGATCTGTACCACCACCTAGAATAGAGTTAGAAATTTCCTTGACTCGTCCTAGATCATAGTCAGCAACACCAGCGTCAGCATAGAATCCATAGATAACTTCACCACCCACAAGTTCGTTTGTAATAATAGATGCACCCTGCGTTAGGTCTGCGTACTGTGCCAGTGATGTACCACCAACGTTCTGCCAGTTGACACTGCTAGTAATGTTTGGATTCAATACTAGTTCAACAAAGAACGCACCGTTAGAGGACACCTCAGCAGTTCTAAGAACCAACTGCATTCTATTAACAAGTTCTCTGGCACCAAATGCACCAGGGATACCATTGTCAACAGCAGGTGCTGTACGGATAGCAAGCAACGCTTTGGTTTGTCCAGAGTTAACTTCTCGTCCAGTTCTAGATCCAACCGTGTAAACATATGCTCGGTCATCGTCGTAGAGACCTTCCATGATAACAGAAGAACCCCAGTGACTAATCTGTGGAACAGATGTAGCGGCAATCAATTCAATTCCTGTTGGTTGTGCTTCATCGTAGGTAAAGTTTTGTGCTGCTGCAGCACCAAGAGCAGGGAAAATTACACCTGTTGGGTTTGCTGCTGTCACTGCTTTACTCAATTCAATAGTAGAACCAGAGATAGAGTGAACAAAAGTATCTGCAGGGACATCACCACCAACAACTCTCTGTCCTTTTTGGATTCCAGTTGCACTACTTACGGTGCCAGATGATGTACCAGATGCCATGGTTAGGTTGACTCCAGTTGCACCTGCTTGCTCTCTAGTGATACCAGTAAAGGCACCAGATGTAGCACGTGCTAGAGGAGACAGAGCAGAACCTGTTGCGGTATCGATTGCAATAGGTGTACCACTATTCAGGGTCTCAGTGATAGTAAACTGAGTTCCAGATACTACAGTAGCAACATAGTATACCTTGTTGGCAGAAATGTTAGAGAAAGGTGTGTCAAAAATGATTGGTTGTACACCATTTGGATTCAGTCCAGTAGTAGATGCAACTTCAATCTGGTTGTTTCCAGCAGTAGAAGCGATAACATCCTGAACGAAAGTAGTCTTACCAGTGTAATTAATATACTCTTGAGTACCAGCAGTAGCACCCGTGGTTTTCTTGACTCTTAGTGTTCCCGATGTTGGGAAGTGAGTAGGAGCATCGAAACAATAGAGTGTGCTGTCACCTGTAGCAAAAGTCTTTGCTAGTTTTGTAGCAGGTGGAATAGTATTTACTTCATAACGAGCAGGTAGGTTACCCGATCTCATGTATGCTTCAGTGTTCTGGTTGTTGTTAGGAATCTTGTGTGCATAGATTACGTTACCATCTACAGCACGGAATCCCCAGCGTACAAAACCTGCACCATACCAAGAGTAGTCCATGTAGAACATCTGCATCTTGGTTGGGTCAAGGTTGTAACCAGTCTTACCAGTACCATCACAACGGTCAATGTTCCAGTCTTCCTGATTCCACTCTGTTTCTACAGTCTTAGTAACAGGTACGTTGTTTGCAGATGGTCCACGATAGTCAGGGAAGATAACCATCTGAGTATCAGAAATGATACCATCAACACGATAAGAAGAACCACGGATGACAACATAGTCACCAGGCTTCAACTGTTTGGAGAACTTAGTGCTAGCACCATTGACACCAGTGAAACTAGAAACAATCGTATCACCTTGTGTTACTGTAACTCTGCCAGATAACTGGAAGGTAGATGTTCTACGTACAACGCTAAGATTTCCACTTGCCCAACGGAAGAATATACCATTCTGCTGGTCCATCATACCAATTTCTAACTTAGTTCCGTAAGAATTGATAGGAGTGACAGTGTATTCACCCGTTGCTGTTGTCTCACCAGGAGCAGAAGGAACAACGTACTGGAATACAAACGGATCAATTACATTTGTTACTTGATACTGTCCATTGTAACGATTGTCACCAGCTCCACGAATATCAACCGTAGTATCTCTGGTTACGTTATGTGCCTCAGCAGATGTAACTGTTACTGTTGTTCCAGATGCAGTAATAGAGTCAACGTTGACAAGTGCTGGTTCTAGAATCGAACCAGTAGAGAATGCTACACCTTTACCAGACTGATATCGGAAGTAACGTTTGGTCTGTCTAATAGTCTGTTGATTCTTAGAAGAGGAGTTAGTAGAAAATTTAACACCACCATCAAATGCTCTGTGAATCGAACTACCCTGTGGTCTTGGATAAAGTTTGATAGTACCAGAAGAAACAGCACCAGATGGAGACTGATCAGGGAAGTAGAAAAATCTAGTAGGACTAGAGACTCTAGCAACTACCCACGATCCATTGACGTTAGTACCATTAGATCCAGCAATAGCAATCTCATTACCAACCTCAAGACCATGTGCCTTAGATGTATCTACCTGAACTGCTCCTGCCATAGAACCAGCAGCAGATCCAAGAGTAATAGTTCCACCAATATCAGATCCAGTATAGTGAATACCAGAATACAATGCCGTTCTAGCAGAGTCAAAAATACCACTGTTACCTTGTGCCCATTCGTAAGTAGCAGTGTATGTAAAGTCTGTAGTTCCAGATGTGCTGTCAACAATGAAGACACCGTTAGCACCAGGGAACAAAGTATCTTGCATAAAGATAGCAGTACCAGCAGTAGGACGTGTTGACTGGTTTGTATCTACAGAGACTGTAATTTCTCTACTATCTTGTACTGCCTGAACATCAGTAATAACAATAGTATTTTCAGACTTAAATGCAAATGGGTTGTTGTTGATCATTGACAACGACTCCCACTTGGTACTCTGGGTGCTGTATTCAAAGTCAGTATCAATCTGTGACTGAGGAGTCGAGACCCTCATCTTATTTACTGAGTCGTGATACGATTCAGATGGGGTGATTGTCTCCTCAAAGTCATCAACAATAATCTGAAGTTTGTCTGTGTCAGACATGGCAGATGTATCATATGCCAGTGTCAGTCTAGTTGTCGTGACATTTCTAATGTCAGTCTCAATTGCGTAGGCAGTAGCAGTCAACTCAGGATCTGAGAAATTATAGATTACCTTATTATCCGTAACGTTAGTGATCAGGATAAGATCTTCTCTCTGAACACCGCCAGGAATAACAACCTGTCTTGCGGACGCATCAAAAAGATAATAGTTACTCAGAATAGTTTTCCTTGCCATTACCTATGTTCCTTGGAATATTTTTATGCTTTATCTATTTATCAGACACCATACTTAGCACTGGTAGCATTATAGTTTTGTAGAACTTCTGCTGCTGATAAAACTCTATCATAAATTTGAATCTCTCCAATAGAACCAGGCCAATATTCTCCATTTGTATTGTTAGATCCAATACTCCATCCTGCAGATCCACCGTGACCTCCACCATTGTCAGTCATAGTTTGTGAGACCCCATCCAAATAGATTGCATGAGCGGGATTGTTACTTCCAACTACAGTCCAAGCAATATGATGCCAATCTCCTGGTCCAGTTGTAGGAGGTTTGGGAGCAGTCCAATGACTTGTTCCACCATACATCAAAGTAAGTCTACCAGGCCAACCAGTGTTGTTTACAATGCCACAACTAACTCTCTGACCCGCAATACTCATATTAAGAATCTCATCCATGGTTCCAAGAGAAGGATCCCACCCTAAATCATTAGTCACCCAAGCACAAACAGTGAATGGGTATGCATTGATGGGACCAGGCAAAGATATATTATCGTTAGATCCATCAAAACCAAAAGAATTTCCACTGAATACTGGTCCATTGAGTGTGCCAGTAATAGAAGAACTTGAGAGGTTCTTTACTGTTGTTGGAGCATTGATAGAAGTTCCAGATGTTTTGATGTATCTACCATATGAATTTCCACGTTCAACTTGAGGATGCCAAATGAATAGGGATTTATCAACACCAACTCCAGCATAAGTATTAGCACTAATGCCAAGATACATAGAGCCACCAGTATTACTCTTTGTTCTGGTCCACTTACAGAAATACCAACCATCTCCAACAGCAGACATACTAGCACCATTATTAGTAGTGACTCCAGTTGTTAGATTGAAGTTTGCTTGAGAGTCTCCATACATATGCATTTCCAAAACATCATGTGTATTAGCTTTGGCAAACACAGTAAATGTAAATGTATCACCGCTAGCAACCGTAACGTTGGGCATGGTTGCGATATTGAAGTAAGATAACTGTTGCTGTGCAGGGATAGATTCTTTTAGAAGTGCTGCTGTCCTAGATCCATCAGGAGCAATAGCATAGTTATTTTCCCAGAAGTGAACTGATTGATTCCACTTAGTAAAGTCTTCACTCCAAGGAAGTAAGTTCTCAGCACGATCATAAGTCGCTCTGTTTCCAAAGTCATAATTCAGAACTAGATTGTTATCAACCACAATACCATCAGAAGTAATCTTAGGTGCTACATCAGGTGCTTCGTCGATATACTTACTCTTGGTGGCGTTGTAGTTTTGGAATACTTGTGCTGCTGTTAGAACCCTTGGATAAACACGAACTTCACCGATGTCTCCATTCCACCACTCAGGATTTCCAGCATTAGATGGAAACTTTCTACCAATACCACAGTGATATGTTCCAATATTCAAACTGGAAGCAGCACTTGGAGATGTTTGACCCTGACTATAAAAATCTCCATTCAAATAAAACTTGATTGGATTAGTTCCGTCAGATGTATCTACAGTACAAACAAGATGAGTCCATTCGTTATTCACGAGTGTATATCCCATATCACGATCACAACTTTGACCGCTGAAAGATACAGGACCAGCAGCATTAGTAAGAAGAGATGCCCTAGTAGAATTTGTTTGTCCGATAGTATTTTGTTCCCAAATAACCTGGGCGGTGTTGATACTATTGTTGCCTGTTCTCCTTACCCAAGCTTCAATAGTAAATGTATCAGCTCCAGCAGGAAGAACAGCAGGCATAGTGATATAATCATCCGTTCCATCAAACTCCCAGTATCCAGCGGCGTTGTGGGTGGGTCCGTCATCAGTAGGAGCAGCATTACCATTCACTGTGATAGTAAAGTTATTGGCACTAGCATCAGCAATAGTATCACCTTGACATGTTAATAATTCTGTTCCAGAGATAGCAGTTAGAGGTGTAGTTGGGGGTGTGAAGTTACCAGTATAAACAGGGTCTTCAATAGTAATCCTAAAGTTAGAATACTTTGCTTGAACTGGAGATCCTCCACTCCTACCAGCACCAATAACACATGGAGTTGGAACAGTTCCTAAATTTTGTCCTACAATAGTGGCACTACCAGCAGATGTTCCGTTCTTATAAACAGTAAATACATCACCATTTCTAACAAAAGCATGATGAGTCCATTGGTTTTGTTCTATAAAATTATTTACTGTAATTCTGTCAGCGTTCCCCCAATACCATCTTAGTTGATTGCTAGCATTTACAATAAAAGCAGTAGTAGAAGTAGTGTTGCTTGTTTCTCTTAGATCAAATAAGAAACATTCGGAAGCATAAGTAGATACCTCTTGATATATCCAATATTCAATACAAAAATCATTAGTTCCAAGATCCAAACCAGCATTAGTTGTCTGAAGAGGACCGCCAACAGTTAGGTAATCTCCAGTCCCATCAAAACTTACACTACCAGCACCAAGGAATGGTTCAGTCAAACTTGCTACACCATCATTACCTTTACCAGATTGATCTTTTACTTTCGTCACAGTTGTTCTACTGACTGGTAAAGTAATTCCTTGTCCATCTATCAATTCAGTTCCATTAACTTTGATGGTGTCTATTCTACTACGTCCAGATGAAATGGTCCTTTCTACGATTACCTCAGTAATTTCAGTTAAATTAGATACAGTAACATAATCTGTTGGTAGAGTATTGACAGCAGGATCAAAAACAGTAGTACCATTTACTTTAAGTAACCTATCTCCCCATCCACCATTGTTATCAATTGTCCTGGCTAGGACTTCTAATGTATATGGTCCATTAGCGGCAGGGAATTGAGATGGAGACCACACGATTTGGTTTCCAATAGCAGTAGAATTGGTGGAAGCAGAAGTATTATTAGCTCCATCAAATGCTTTGTCAGCCTCTTCTCTGTTGTTGAAACCATTATTAGGATTAGCAGTAGTCAAATCATTACTCCAAGTTTGAGCACCTAGATTAGTAGTACCAACAGTTGTTTTTTCATTTACAAATCCAGTGCTACCCAACAGGTTCAACTCTTGGAAGTCAGCAGGTCTAATAGCAGGACTACCACTATACTCAAAGCTATCAGCACTATCCATCTGACGCTTCTTGTTTGTTACCTGAGTAGACAAGTCATCGAAGACAATCTTATTAGCAGTAAATGGATACGTGATTAAATCACTAGTGTCGTTCCTTACAGAACCGTCAGATACTCTACTAATTGCGTCACCAATGTTTAGAATTTCATAGTCGATAGTCTCACCAGTTCCTTCTGCATATTGGAAACCACCCAAACCATTACCAGAACTACTGACCTGACCAAATGTATATGCATCAGGTGTTCCATTTAGTACATCAATATCACTGTCAACATACATTAGGTAATAAAATGATGGGTCAGCATCAAGACAAACATTACTAAATGAATCCGCATTATTAAAAGAACTGAATAAAGTTCTTCTCCAAACTAGATTACCATCTTTACCATACTTGCTCAGTACACCACCACGATCATTTCCATTCTGATCATAGTAAGTTCCAAACACAATAGTTTGTTCTGTTTCACCATCAGATTTTACACGATCAAAAGTGAAATTTTCTAGTGCTGTACCGTTAGTTCTCTTCTGCCAGATTAGATTTCCTTCAGCGGTGTATTTGAATATGTAACCTTGATCAGAAGAAGTTCCAACAATATAAATTTGATTATTGCTGTCAATAAAAACATCATTCAATACTAGATTAGCACCCGCATCTAAAGTTCTATCCCATAGAACTTCTCCAGTGTCAGTATCAATCTTGACAATATATCCTTTAGTAAAACTGTCATCCTCTAGAGAGCCAACAGCAACTACTTCTCTTCTAGAGTTAGCATCAATACTAGTAAGAGTAACGTCTCTGCCTAGCATGAATGCTGACTTACCCCATCCAGGGTTGCCATTGACATCAAACTTTTCTACAAATGCTTGTGCATCTCCTGATGTGTAACCACAAGCATAATAATTTGCTAAGTTGGTAACAGTATCTACTGCTGATGCAACACCAGTATACTCTACATCAGCAGAGTTAGTTGTTGCTTGCCAATTAATAGTACCATTATTTTGATATTGTGCAATCCAAGGAACTGTTCCAGTTTTACCCACAACAATCAAATGATCAGTATGGTCCAACTCCATAGCAGTTAGAGTTGTGGCAAGACCTTGTGTAGATTCTACTCTGTTTGTGTAATCTGTAGTCAGAGAACCAGTCTCTAGATCATAATCTTGTCTTTCAAACCAACCAAATTCTGTTGAGTTGCTATCTTGTGCTGTACCAGCGAGAGCATACTTCTGATTGGAAAAGATATACTTGATTTCCGAAGGTAAGTATACACCATCAGTCCCTGCCGACTGATCAATCGTTTGGAAAAAGTTTGTTACAGCTGCTTGACCAGACGAACCTAGGAGAAATAGGTTTCTGGCGGGACTATTAATTCCTACTGGCATCTATCTATCCTCAGCTAAAGTCTGTGTTTCCTTGTCCAAAGACCTTCGTTACACCAGCGTTGTCCTTGACGATAACAAATGTAAGTATATCTGTGTTTGCTGTTGGTACTGGTGGAGAACCTCCCGACCACTGAACACCATTCGAGATCGCTACACTATCAACATTACATGCGTCACCATAGATTGCTGCAGTGTTGGCAGTCAAGATCAGGGTGATTGTCTTCGACTGTCCATTAGATAGTCCAACACCAGTGAAGTCCCAAGTGTTGATTGCAGTAGCAGCAGGTGTACCACAGAAAGTATTAGCACCTGCAAGGTTGATTGTAAGAACTCCAGAGGATGGAGTCAGAGCAGTTGAGTAGTTGTTGAATACCTTCTCTGTAACTACACCACCAATGGTTACGAATCCATCAACAGTTAGATTAGTTAGTGTGCCAACAGATGTAAGTGAAGAGTTGACAACTGTAGCACCAAGAGTAGATGCACTCAATGCCAACTGGTTACCGATGACAAACTTCTTACCGAATGCAATCTCCAAGTTCTCAGAGAATGTCCAATACTTATCAGTTCTAGTGTTGTCATAAAGGATGGTCTTGTCTGTGTCTCCTTTCAGAATCAAACCGCCACCATTAGCTGCGGTGTCACTGGGACCAGTACCATCAATAGTTGCTGTACCAGATCCACTAACAGAAGTAGATAGAGTAGCACTGTTGCCATTCAAACTTACAATTTCACAGTTAGCACCAAGATCAATACCACCCGTGACAGAGTTTAATCTCATGCCAGGAATGATACCTGCGGTTGGTGTGATACCTGTGATCTGGTTGCTGCCATCAGTACAAACAGCAGTGAATGTAACGTTAGCGACTGCTGCTAGTTCTAGGTTCTTGTCGTCTACAGAAATCGTATTCGACTCAATGGTTGTTGTCGTTCCCTGAATCACCAAGTTACCTTGAATTGTAGTGTCTCCACCAACAGTCAGATCACTAGGAACAGTAACCTTGAACTGGTTGTCACCTCTGATCCATGCGTTCGTTCCAGATCCGATGACAAGTTGTCTATCACCACCAATGTTTGGTGGAGCATAAGTTGCATCAGCAGCGTTCTCGTTATCTGCTGGACCGATCAGAACGTTACCAGTTCCTAGTGCAGCGTAACCAGCATAGTGTCCGATACATACGTTAGCATCACCTGCGTTGTTGGATGCCAGTGAGTTGTTACCGATACCAACGTTCTGCTCACCGTCTAGGTTTACCAACAAACAATCTTTACCAATCGCAACGTTGTTACGTCCAACACCATTTGCTCTCAGTGCTCTGTTACCAATCGCAGTGTTAGAAGCACCAGAGTTATTTGTATACAGTGCTTCAAAACCGATCGCAGTATTCTGAGATCCAGAACTATTGTTTAGCAGTGCATTGTGACCAGCACGAACGTTAGATGTAACACTACCACCACCTCTACCAACGTAGAATGGAGCAGCACTACCACCGTATAGAGTTAGGTCTGCAAGTTCTAGATTGAGTGTACCATTGAATGTGATTGTATCAGATATTGCTGTACCTACTGTCAGGTCTTCATTGACAACTACACTCTGATCAAAGGTTGTAGTACCACCAGCAGCACCAATTGTAATTGTCTGTGCTGCACCACCAAAATTAATAGAAGTTGCAGTGGAGTTGACAAGGTTGAAAGAAGCAGATCCAGTGTTGATTGCGTTTAGAATCGTTGGACCATCTTGGAATACAAGTCTACTAGTTCCAGTGGTGTCAGAGATAAGACCACGCAACTGAGTAGAAGTTGTAGATGCAAACGCTGCAAGAGTGTCAGATCTATATGCAATGTTACCACCGTTTCTAAAGTTGACAGTGACAGATGCATTTGCATCATCAGTAGTAAGAAGCAGTGATCTCTGAACTTCCAGACTCTTAGCAGGATCGACAGTTAGTGTAGAGGATGCTGTCGATGTAATAATCAAACCGTTGATTGATGTTGCTGTTGCAGCACCAAGTGTAGGTGATGTTAGTGTTGGAGAAGTAAGAGTCTTATTTGTTAGTGTCTGAGTCTCGTTCTCAGATACCATTCTGTGCTCAATAGATCCATCAAAAGATCTCCAGTATCCACCGCTCTCATACCACTGGAATGCTTGGTAAGACGATACGTTACCAGCAGCATCAGTTGCTCTGTTGAGTTGGATACCACCATCAGCACCAGTTAGGTTAGTTCCTTTTCTTAGTTCGATCTGGTTGTCTTCAACAATCAGAGTCTGTGTCTCTAGAATAGTTTGTGTACCAGTGACGATTAGGTCACCACCAATAGTAACAGTAGATCCGTTGTCAGTAATCAGACTGTTTGCTAGTTGACTGTTACCAGAGTCCCACTTGATAACTGTGTTACCAGTGAAATTAGCATTGTTCTTGAGTTGGAAGTCACTTCCAGAAAGAAGAACACCACCAGATCCAGTTAGAGATGCACCAGTATCAGAGTTGACAGAACTAATTTCAAATGTGGTTACACCACCTGCTGTTGTCTGAGTAATACTAGTAGCACCAGATCCAGTAAACTTGAAATCTCCTGCGCTGACTAGGTTAGCACCAGATGCCAGTCTTGTTACGGTGTTAGTGTCAACACTAGAAATCTCAAGAGTAGATCCTACTTGAGATACAGTGACATTAGTTCCACCAGTGAGAGTAATATCGCCAGAAGTATAACTTCCAATCGTTGTTCCTCTCAGTCTAGTGACAGTATCAGTGGAGGAGTATTCGATAGTTGGATCGCCATTTCCATCTACACCCTGAGAAATACTGGTCGCACCAGCAGCAAGGAATGTGAAGTCACCAGAATTAAATACCTGTCCAGCAGTTGCTCTCAGTCTAGTGACAGTATCAACATAACTAGAGTCGATAGTAATTGTACCACCTGCCTGAGATACAGTAGAGGATCCAGTAGCAGCGATAGTAATAGCACCAGTCTGTGGTGTACCACCAACAGCAGACTGAACTGTAGTTACCGTGTTGTTATCTACAGCTGTACCAGCAATAGTGATAATATCTCCCTGTCTATCAAGTTCTAGTACAAGAGGTTGAGATCCAGCAGGGACAGAAGCAGGAGATCCAACCGCTAGTACGATATCATCATTGCCAGAACCAGATCCACCAGCAGTTAGTCTAATAATTTTTTGTGTTGCAGACAGTCCATCTACAGCAGATACTGTATACGTTGTATTGTCATTTGGTGTAACAACTGTTCCGCCTAGAGCAATAGCAGAACCATTGATAGTAATAGATGAGTTGGATAGAGCAGCGTTTGGAACGTTAGTAATTGTATTGGAAGCACCTGAAATAGTAGAACTCAGGAGAGTTTTATTTGTCAGTGTCTGTGTCTGTGTTAGATACACATCACCAGGACTACCCCACAGAACATTCGTTCCATCACTAGTCAGATACTTACCAGCACCCCTGTCACCACTGATGATAATACCATTGTTTGTTAGTTCTAAACTATCACCAGCTACAAGCTCTTCAATCTTCCTTGATACTTCATTTACAATTAATGGAAAACGGTCAGACATTTAACTATCCAATGATACTAGTGCTCAGGTTTATTTATGCCTCAGGCAATAATGATCTGTCCAACCATTCCACTGTGGAACTGACAGATATACCAGTAAGTTCCTGGGATTACACCAGTTGTATCCCAAGTAATAGTTGCAACCTGCTGACCATTGTTCGTAACAGTTCCAGTAGTAACAGTATCTCCTGTTCCTAGAGTTGGAGATGTCTTGATCCAGAATGGATGACCCAAAGCATTTACATTGAACACTAAAGTATCTCCAGCAGAACAATTGATAGAAGGATCTAGTGCATTGTTGAAAGTTCCTAGAGCATCACTTCCAGTAAAGGTATAATGAGATGATCCACTATTTCCTACTGTAAATGTATACGTCTGTGCTACCAAAGCACCAGTACACAGTAACTTTCTCCTTGGAAATACTTGCCCATCAAATCTTTTACCAGCAGTGGTAGCAATTTGTCCAACTTCTCTTCGAGGATTTTGTGCTAGCAGATACCTGTTTGGACTTCCTCCCCTAGAAGATGGGTCATTGAATCCACCACCGTTGACATCAAATGTCATATCACCAGTCTTACTATACTGCTGAAGATATCCAATGACATCATCTTGTGTAAATCTATCTTTGCCAGTAGCAAGACATGCCATAACACCACATACTTGTGGTGATGCCATACTGGTTCCGTTGATTGGATAAAAGTAGTTACCAGAACCTTGTGTATATTTTGTGTCGTTTAGTCCAGTGTTTCCATAAGCAGAAACGATGTTATCACCAGGAGCATAGACATCAATAGCAGGACCAAAGTTGGTGTAAGTAGATCTCCTAAAGTCCCCCTGCTTACTCAGAGCACCAACATTAATTGATCCACTATCAGGAGAATTTGGCCAACCACCTCTCATGTAATAGAATGTTCCAACTCCACTTACAGAAATAGTATTGTTCCAGTTAGCACCATTTGGATCTGCGAACAAAAGATTATCATTTCCAGCAGCACCAATGATAACAACACCATCATCAATTGCATCTTGAATGTCTGCATTGACAGCAGAACTCCATGCTGGATACACATCAACACCAAATCTAATACCAAAGTCAGTTGTTAGACCTGCTGCTGTCCACCCACTAGGTCCTGGGTTACCAGCATTATACACAGTGCCCTGATAAACTACTTGGGTAACATCAGCAAACTGTAAGTTATCATTTGGCATAGGAATAATGCCACCATAACTATGATTTGTGATCGTAGGATTTCTTTTTCCAGTTGTTGGATTGATTGGTTTATTTTGATGGAACGCTCTCAAGTAATCAAAGATTAGCAACGCTGGAAACTGCTGTCCAGATGGATACTGACCAGTGACTGCCATGTTATAGATGTTTGCTTCTCTTGCCCATCCATAATGCTGACCACATGCAGTTCCAGTTACGTGATTGCCATGAAACTGTGGTGTTGAAGCATTAGTTCCGTATGTAATTGTTCCAGTTGGTTCTGTCATTCCATCATCATCAATAGTATTGACTATTGTATTCAACTCATTGAACCACTGATACTGAACAAACCTTGTTTGATTACTGCTAGGACTGTACCACTCTTCACTATCATATGATACTGGGTCATCAACAATAACTACATCAACATGTCTACCGTTGTTGAATACTTCTACACTATCATTGACTTGTTCGTATGTCCACCCCTGACTGATAGGTCCAAACTGATTCTTACCTCTCTGTGCGTCACTTCCTGCACAGTGAATGTGTCCCCACTGATAATCATTAGGACTGATAGTTGCTGATCCCTGTGTATCATCTTTCCAGAAGTTACCAGTTACAGCATATGATTCATTGCTAACTACCTGGCGTCTAGGAATAAATCTATCTGCACGTTCTACACCCCAGACTCTAGGGTCTTGGCGCAGTCTCTCTGCCTGTTCCTCTGTCATCATGTAGTGAGTGTTCCTACTAATAGGACGCTTTTTAGTTAAAGGAAAGTTACTGAGTTGCATCTCATTGTAAAACTGCTCCAGGTCTTCTTTCCTGTAAAGAGTTACAACGTATTCCTTATCCATATCAAGCCTCTAGTTGTAGGTAAGTAAGAGTTACAGAAATATTTGCTGTGGACCCACTCTTATTAACAACCTTAGCGTAGGTTATTCCTGCTGCAGTAGAATTAAAACAAATAGTTCCAGGTGTAATCAACTGTGTAACAGCACCACTAGTGATAACCTCTGTGAGAACACCAGATCCTGGCAGTGGATCTGTAAGTTCCGTTCTGCTAGCATCGGATGTTCTACTTGCAGTGTCGCTGTAAAGAGTTACCCATGCAGCATGTGATGTTTGAATACTGTACAACACATATGTCTTAGGAGTTGTAATAGAAAGGTTTGCTGCACTACCATTAGCAATAGATTGTGTTACTAATGCAGTCGTTCTTGACTGCAATCCTGTTGTACCAGCAAGAGTTGCGTTGACCCAGTTTGCACCATTATACTGAAGGACTTGTCCGTTTGATGGTACAGCAATCGAAACATCACTGATGTTAGTTAGAGCACCAAGAGATCCAGCAGATCCAGTAACATCAATATTATATACACCACTCAATCTGTCAGTAGAAAGAGTTCCAGCATTTAGATTACCAGCATTCCTATAATATGCACCCTGCTGTCCGTCTAAAAGATCAGCATCAAGACCAGATCCAGGACCATCGTTTGCAAAAGTAATATATCCAGAAAGATCTGGTGGTGTATATGTAAAGACACCGTTGTTCGAATTATAACTCAAAGAAGGAGTGCCTGCTGCTGCAGTAGAAACAGACAACAAAGTCAAATCGGTAGCACTTTGTCCAGCACCTGCTGCTGCCCAAGACGATCCATTCCAAACATAAGTCAGACCAGCAACTGTATAAGTATAAGATCCATCAGTTGGTTGCCCTGCTGTCGAGGGAAAATTGATTGCCATTTTTTAATATGCTCCTTCCGACTTATTTAGTTCCAGTGTAGTCTGGTACGCCAACCGCCCTGTAAAAATACAGCGTCTACTCTCAAAGTATTATAGAATCCACCTTCGATTTGATTTGCCTGAACACCTGGGTCTGGTCTTAGTTGTTGTTGATTTACCCAGTTACCAGCGAAATCTCTGATTCTAATATTAACACAACGACGTGTTCCTGTATTCATTCTGATGTAAGCAAGGATTGAGAACGCTGCTCCTTCTTCAAATAGAGCTTCATTGACATCAATAGTAAAGTCTCCCGAAGGATCAATAAAGACATAGTGTGGGAACCCTGCTTTCAGAGATACAGGTAGAGTAGTTCCATTGGTGATGATAGGAGCTTTTCTAAATCCTTCCTGTCCAATCTTGATGATCTCTTCGTAGTCACCATCATCAAAGTTGGGATCTTCTGGTGGTGGGAATAGTGCAGAAGGATCAGGGAAGTCAGCAGCAAATCCTGGGATATTAACTACACCATACTGGTGCCACAATTCAATTCTGATTCTAGGATCTGCTAGATCAGCAGCAGGTGGTTGGAGGATTGTATTCATCCAAGTAAGTGCATCTGCTGCTACTTCACCCAGACTACCAGCAACACCAGATGCAATTGCAGCATCTACAATAACTCTAGGAACGTGTCCTGCTCTCTTCTTACGCTTTCTAAAATCAATCTTACCTTCTTCGTCAAGACCCATCTTGACATCATCACCAATCCAAAGAGAATTGCTACCAAGGTATAGATCTCTAACTTTGTACTCAGCAGAACCAATATCATAAACGTCATTGACAACTGGAATTAGACTACCATATCCAGTAACTCTCCATCTAGAAGCAATCGAAGTTCCATTGTTTGTAGACAATTCAATTGAATTGTTACCACTATTTTGATTTCCTGTAACAGAAACTTGGTTTCCGTTATTACTTAAACTAGATGGATCTGCCAGTGGTGGAGATGTATCAACCCACTGAGAACTATCAGTATCCTGGTAGTAAATCTTGAGGCGACCAGTGTCACTCTCCCACCACAGATCACCAGCAACAGCAGCAGGTGGTGTGTCTGCAATAGTCACACTAGCAGCACCGCCGCCAGCACCAGTATTGTCATCACTTGGTTCCCACTGAGTACCACTCCACTTGAGAACTTGTCCTGCATTGGGAGTTGTATTGGCAACATTTGAAAGGTCACCAAGTTCAGATCCAGTATCAAGCAGTTGAATCCATCCACCAGCATGTGCTACATATCCATGTCCAGTATCATGAGCATGAGCAAACATACCATGATATGTGGATGCACTTACTGCCTGAAGATCTGTTAGAAGAGGAAATGCATTAGAGAAGTAAACCTTACCAGTAGTTGTGATGTCTCTAGTTGTTGTAGAACCTCTAGAAAGAACACTATCTAGTGTGTCAGTCTCTGTATAGGATGAAATGTAGCTAGGAGTAAAGTTTTCCCAGTTGGTTGTTGCTGCATTATATCTCAACAACTGTCCTGTAGAAGGACTGCTAACATTAACATCTGTGTGGGTAGTAATAGAACCAAGACTGCTTAGATATCCTGCAGCAGCATGGTTGCCCCATCCATATGCTGCATCCCAGTTACTAACTTGAGTGGAAGTAATACCACCAGCAGCAGATGCAGTAAATACAGGATCAGTTTCAGCACTTAGATAACCAGAAAGATCTGGTGGTGTGTATGTAAAGACACCGTTTGTATTATTATACGATAGATTTGCTGTGCCAGCTGGTGCTACACTAACAGACAAATCACCAAAAGTTAAACCACCTGATCCACCTACAAGATCGTTTGCTGGTTTCCAGGAAGAACTAGATGCTTCCCACTTGAGAACTTGTCCATCAGTTGGAGCAACGCTTAGATCTACACTGTTGAGATGTGTAAGATCTAGTGCGCTTCCACTAACTGTATATCCACCAGTAGCATTATGAGTTCCTTGTGTTTGAGAACCACCAGGAGTGGTCTGTAACTTTACAGCATTGTCATAGAAAATATCTACTTGAGCATTTGCTGCAGCAACAATGGCATACTCATTGTTCTGTCTAAAGAACATATATTGTCCATTGGTTTCAATGTAGAGATTTCCATTTCCACCTTCTGTAATATAAGAATCATTTCCGTTGCTATAGATTCTTAGATTATTGTTGGCACCATAGTAAGTGCTGTAGTTTGATCCTACAAATAAATTTTGAGATAGATATGTGCTCGCATTCAATTCAATCTTAGAAGGATTTCTATAGCACTTCAGTTCATTGCCATCTCCAAGTGATACAAAAGCATTGCTGGCATTGCCAGCAAAAAGATATAGATTATAGTCTGGGGAATCAATAAAAGCCCCGTCAATTCCAGTATAACTTCTGAACTGCAAACGAGTGTAAGATCCTGTGTCGTAGATTCTTAGAGTTCCATTATTACTCCCGTCATTCCTAAGAGTAATTTCAGGTGCAACAATAGCACCAGTAGAAATACTTCTAGAACTAGAAGATCCTCTGGCAAGTACCTGATCAAGAGTAGAAGTTTCAGTATATGATGTCAGGAAAGAAGAGAGATCTGGTGGAGTGTATGTAAACTCACCATTAACTGAATTGTAAGAAAGAGTAGAAGCACCAGCAGCAGTTACAGTTACTGTAGGAAGAGGAGGAACCGTTGGTTTGTTTAGAATTCTAGTAACACCACTAGTAGCATCCCAATCAGAGTTTACTTGAGCAGCAGGAATACTAGGTCTATTAGAAAGACTATTGTAATCTCCATCAAAAGGAGTAGTCCACTGTATAGTAGAACCAGTCGTGCTCAGTACCTGACCAGAAGTACCTGCGCTACCAGCAGCTTGTAGTGGTTTTCCAGCAGGGATGTTGAGACCTTCTTTGATCTCAATAGGAGAGTCATCCCCGTAATTAGCGATCTGGTTCGCAAGAATTTTTGACATACTTCCAGTCCTGAAGACAGTTTCTCTGAGCTAGAAGTATTTATGAATATACAAGATTGCCAGCAACGATGCTTCTACCATCACCCCTGTTTGGTGGAACATAATGATCTGCCCACCCAGGAAATAACAACATCATACCAGCAATAGGTTTGATCCTCTTACTCAAATTTCTGAATACAATAGGAGAAGATCCTGGTGGAGTATTCACATAATAAACAAATGACCAGTCGTTCTGTATATGATTATGAAAAGTCTGATGGTGACCAATCTTGTAAACCTGACCCCACAAATCAACTAACTTTGTAGGTTTATCTATAAGACTCTTCGCGTAATCAGCAATGACATTAAATTCTTTTACATCAAAACAATCCCACTGAGTCATTAGTGCTCCCTTATCTTTGGTAACACTGTTCTCACATATAATCTTATGCAGAATAGGATTCATCTCTTCTGCTTTTGGATATTTGTGTGCTTCTATTTCTTTTATCTTCATGATTCTATAAAGCGGGAGATCGGATTCGAACCGACGACATCTAACTTGGAAGGATAGCGTTCTACCACTGAACTACACCCGCAAAAAATGGGGGAGGTCAATCCCCCTAGGACACATGCACGCCACCTGTTTTAGTTTCAGTTGCAAAACAGGAAATCAACCACACGGAAGGGGTCATTTGGATCCACCACTTGCTCTTTGACTGGAAGCAAGAAACCAGGCGGGAGAGTATCCCATCCGCACCACCAGTTCTTATGGAAAAACTGGAAACCCGAGGGGTCGTGAAACCCATCCCGACCAGAGCAAGTTTTTAGTCATTTCGGGACTGGTAATCACCAAATGAAATAACATCAGGTGCGTTTCCTAAAGGAATGTACGATCCTGCTGCATCAAAGTCAATGTTATCCATTGCATCTAGATCTCTACCAGGACGGTTAAGATATTCAGATGACAGACTAAAACTATAATTAGGATCAAAAGTAATTTTCTCATTGACCTTTCGGTTTAGGTCACTGACTGACTGATACTGTGTAAACAGTTCAGACAGATATTCTTCATCTCCCTCAGCAAGAGCGTTGATCAATGCCTGACGGAGTGCTTCTTCAGCAGCTTGAACTTGTGATTTAACGCTCATAGTAACCTCAGTT
>Ga0255778_10001795_pt1 | contig 19072 bp, 22 predicted proteins | sample 071ome_31_FD_179976 | JGI IMG/M metagenome (GOLD analysis project Ga0255778, IMG submission 179976) | Coastal salt marsh microbial communities from the Groves Creek Marsh, Skidaway Island, Georgia - 071405CT metaG (version 2) | ecosystem: Environmental > Aquatic > Marine > Intertidal zone >...
TGAATGGGTAATGTCTCCATTCGTTACAATTAAACCGTTCTTTACCCTAAACTCATTCGCCACGAGGTTCACTCTCCCTCTCGTGGGACACTAGAATCAAATCGCTGCGATTCTAGTGGCCACCACCCTTACTCTATGTTGTGCAGCACCCGTTGTGTCAGAAGGGTCATACTGCAAAGAAACGTCATCTCCCGAGCCTGATGTTGAGAAAGTTCCCAACTCAGTATTGTTGTAAAGCACTGCATATTGGGTCAGATATCCTTCTGCGTCAGTTGGTTGGTCATCCCCAAGAACCAAAATCTCCGTACTAAGGAAGTCATTGTTGGTGATATCTTCCACGACAACTAGGTATTTCGTCGCTTGGTATACCGAGCAATCGAAGGTGTCGATGGTCGTCGCCCCTGCGGTATCGGCTATGTCGCCAATTGCAACAGACCCTGAGGTTAAGATTGCGTCTTGTGTCCCCGATGTGTTGATGGACAGTGTAGTGGAATCTAACACTCCAACATCTAGGTCGGCGAGGGTGAAGCCACTAGTCGTGTTGACCGTAGTGGTAGGTGCTTCATGACTGTTTCCAGTCGTTGCGAACAACTTGTAGGTGTCACCGTCGCTTGCGTCCCTGAACAATCCGGTGTACTTGGTACCCCCATCCGCATAAGTTCCATAGAAACCGATGTCGAGCGAATCCGCTGTGATGTTGCCTTTCGCCAATTGAATCAAAGGGTCTTCAACGGTTAAAGTGGCAACGTCTTGTGTGACGGTGTCTCCATTGACTGTTAGGTTTCCTTCGATGACGACATTGCCTTCGAAAGAGGCTTTTTTGTCAGCATCCAATGTCAGCACCTTCGCCACGATGGTTCCATTGACCGTGTAGAACTCCAAATCTGCGTCATTGTTGCTTCCATCCCAAGCATCTCTACATACTGCTTGGATTCTTGCGCCCACGGATTGTGTGTTACTGGTGTCTTCCGCACCAACGAAGTCAATCACTCCGAGCCTATGGTTATCGGCCATCACCGCACCATCGTCAGACCCTAGAGTCAGTTTACCGCCGCTGGCAGCACCACTGGCGGAAGTGTCGATGATTTTCATCACAGTGTCGGAAGCCGACATAGTGAATGTGTCCAAACTGGTAATAGATAGGTCCCCACTGGAGTAAGAAACGTCCGAAAGGTCGTTCAATGCGCTCGCCGAAGCAGCAGAAAGGTCGCTGCCGTTCCAATACAGACTGCCGTTGTAATTGTAAAGTCTGTGCGCCGTAGTTGCTGGTTCAGCAGTTCCGGACTCGAGACCAATTACTGCTCCCACATTGGTTTCGCCGGTCGCGTATAGGTTGAGTGTTGCTGTTGAATTTGGTGCGCCCTTGATTCCCGTATGGCCAGAGGTCGTTATTCGGAACAGGCTTTTGCTTGAAACAAGAGGGTTCAGTTGAGTTGTGTCAGCCTCTTGGATTGCACAGGAATCGTATTTAGCGGCGTGGAAACCGATGCTGAAATCCGTGCCGTTGGTAAGCCATCCTGCTCCCCATGTTCCTTCGGTCGCTAAGTCGCTCGACATGTCTTGGTTTATCCAAGACAAGGCGTTGCTTGTGTCTCTTGAGAAATAAACCCCGTTGAAGTTTTGGTCATCAACGGTCTCCAAGACCAGCGCTGAACCCAAGCCGGGATGCAGATAAGATTCATTTTGAGCCAATACTGATGAAATCCTTGCTTCGGTATATCCGGTTCCGTTAACGAAGAGGTTGGTGGTGTAGTTGGCCGCGCTTCCGCCCGCAGTTGCCGTAGCAGAAAATGTTCTAGGAGTGTCTCCACCACCTATATTGACAGCAGGTAGGACCGTGTATGCGTTAACGGTCCCGGTACCGTCTACGTTAAAGTGTTGAGCGCCCTTGTCTGAGTTGTCTGCTGGTGCTTGGAAGAGAGTAACGGTTGACCCTGTGCTGGACGTAACCATTCCCGTTGCGTCGCCTGACCGGTTCCCACCGACAGCGACCGAGATGTGGTGCTTCTGGTCAAGTAAACCTTCAACGGTAAGACCGTCTATGATGACACCACCAGCAGCGCCGGAGCCGGCGTCTGCCCTTGGTCGTAGCATCAAGCGACCGAGTTCATCGTCGTCGCTTGCGTCTTGGATTCTTCCCTCTATCGTACCCATGTTGGTAGAAGACCCACCAGTGTCGTCGCCGAAGAACTGAATCACACCGAGTTTATCGTTGTCGGCTGTTGTTCCATCACTACCTGTTTCAGCACCCGCTTCTTTCTTGAATCTCAGAACACCCCCCTCAGCGTCGGTATTGTCTTGGTAGATTTCGAAGACGGGGTTTGCCCCACTTGTCGCGGTGGTTGAGAGTTGTAATCCAACATCAGGGACGTGAGTCAAGATAACGTCGGGATTTGCTGCATTCTGTCCAAACTTTATTTGAGCCCCGTCAGACGTTAGGTAAGCATCTGCTCCAACATAAGCATCTGCTCCAACATACAAGTCTTCTGAAATACCTGTCCCGCCTGTCACAATGAGTGCTCCGGTTGTGCTACTGGTCGATGCAGTACCGCCTGTGAATCTAGCAACGTTAGCAAACAGGTTTTGAGAAATACCCACTCCACCAGTTACTACTAACGTTCCGTTGGTTATGGCGGTCGAGTTATACCCCTCTGTCATCGTCACTATTCCAGTTGAGGAAATCTGCATCTTGGTTTCTTGAGTATTAGCGCTTGACCCGGGGGTAGTATCAGCAACAGCGACATTGAACTTTATATCGCCACCAGCACCAGTTCCGGTTCCTGCTCCACCTTGGATAATCATGTCATTTCCAGCGGTGTCGGCCCCCGAAACGGCATCAGGGTAGATGGTCAAATCAGCGTCGCTCTTTATCTCTCCATCTAGAAGGGTGAGATTTCCTGACGAACTGGTGTCCTCGACAACGTAGAGCCCATTTTTAACACGGAAGTTCGCATTTGTCATGTTTTTTCCCTCACGTTGTCAGTGCTTTGACGGCCACGTTGACCGTGTAGTTGTCAGAGTCGCCGACGTTGTTCAAGATAACTCTTGCGTTCCCGCCGCTGACGTCTGTCTTGATGTTCGCAAGCGGGCTGTCGCTATAAACTAGGCCATACTCGTTGATACTTGACGTTGTGCCGTTGTGAACCAACATCACTTCCGAGACTTGGTAACTGGAGTCGGTGGTGTTAGTCACCTGTATGTGGTACTTCGCCGACCTGTAAGTCGATACCGCTAAGTTGGCAATGACGAACTCGGTGGCGGTGTCGCTGACTCCTGTGAAGGTGTAGGTGACGTTGTCTAGGTTCATCTCCTGTATGGAAACGGAGCCATTCGACTTGTGCTCTATGTTCATCCTAGGTAGGAACTCTATTGTGTATACGGTGTTGTCTACTAGGTCTTGCCCCGATTCCTTCTCCAAGTCGAAGCCGATGCTAGAAGAGGTTCCGCTCCCACTGAAGCCGGAGTCGCCTTGGGTGTAGACGGTTGCGGAAGTCGCTCTAAAGACGGAGACGTCCTTCGGGTCGTCTCTTTGGGAAAAAACAATTCTACTGTTCAGCCCGTAGCCCAAGTTGTTGACGTAGGTCTCTGCCTCGGCTGCGCTGGTGCAGTTTGGGAAGGAGTTGCAATGGAAGTAGTACTCGCCATCCAAAGTGAACTTGCCGGAGACGAAACCGCTGGTTGTAGCGTATCTAGAGGTGAACATCCTCGTTCTAATTAGACTCGGAAACTGGTCCATGAACTCCCAAGCGCCACCGGTCTTCCTGTACAAGTTCCCGTTGGTGTAGTCGACACCTAGGTCTCCGTTGGAGCCATCGCCACTTGATGGGGCTCCTGAGGAAAACGTTATTCCAGTTCCCGTACCCAACTCAGAAGCGTCTACGGCTAGCGTAAGCACTCCCGTGCTGGCTGAGTAGGTGATGTCCATCCCGCTACCGGCATTAATTCGATTGAGGATACCATCTACGGTACCGTCGTTATCCGAATCAACCAACGGCCTTCCAACTGAAATATATCCCATTACATATCCATCCAGTAAATGTACGAGTAGACGCCATCGGGGTCAGAGTCGGCTATCACGTATATCTGCGACAACTCCGTGACGTCTATGAAAAATGAATCTGCTGGTCCTAGAGGGATTCCCTCGGGATATTGGTTTATCTGAGTCCCTGTCAGATTGCGCATGGTTGGTCCTCCTATGAATATCGTAGGCGTGTTCCTATGGTCGGCCTTGAGCAAGAATCCCTTTTGGGCTTGCACACCCTTACCATTCAACTCAGGAACTAGTTCTACTAATTGTTGAGCGATTCCTGTCAAGTTCAGATTATCAGTGGTTAGTGAGACTATCCTACCTCCTCCACCGGTGTAGGCTGGAGTCGTTCCGGTGATTGTGAACGTTAACGCGTCCCCCAACTCGTATCCGTTCCCGACGATAGGGCTGACGAATCTAGTGTGTAGTGTGAACTCTGTAATCAAGCCGGTCGATGAGTTGAAGGTAATGTCTGCTTGCCCACCTGTACCTGAGCCACCGGACACGGACACTCCTGAGTATTTCCTGTAACCCGCACTTGGGGTGTCGATAGCCCCTCCTGAGGTAAGGGTGTAAGGGCCTCCGGGTTGAAAGTTAGCGACGTATATCTTTTCACCAGCGAGTAGGTCTCCCCCGATTCCCGCATTCATTTCATACTGCACCCTGCGTACCCCATCGACAGTAGTCTCCGTGATTGTCTTGTATGTCCCTAGGCTTTGGAAGGTGCCGAATGTGACCCCGTTGTCCCCGCTTCCTAGGAAGAACAACTCATCGCCGTGAATGGTCGCACCGGGGTCTCTAGTGTATTTAGACAGATTGTAACTCTCTACGGTGGTGTCCCACTGGAGGTTGAGAGTCGTCGTACCATTAGCGCAAAGAATCCTTGCCGATAACGGAGTTAGTATTTTCTCATCGAAGGGAAGCCTAGAAGTGGTGCCTCCTGTGAGGTCGTTCCCACCTAGCCAGTTGGTTACTGTCGTTCTCCGATGCTTGTTGCCCGAGAACTCTCCCCTGCCCTTTTGGGTGACTAGGAGGGAGGTGTCTCCGAATGGAGAGTAATCAGCGCTGATAAAGCGTTTCTTCCCGCCAATATCGACCGCTAAGTTAGCGTCCACAGGGTCCGACACGACTCTACCACTGAGGTCGTCGTATTGAGCCTTTTCACATGTCCATCCAGTAGAGGTACACTTGACTGGTGTATAATTGGTCGGTATTTCCTAACGCTACTTCCAATGTAGATGTGAATGTGATAGACCCTGCGCCTGTCGAAGCGACTACGCCTATCTTAGTGCCGTCGCTCTTGTAGACGATGGAGCCTACGGGGAAGTTGGTGGTGGTAACGCTCTCACTTGGTGATGAGCCACCTGAGCCACTGGTATCATCTATTGATATCGTACTATCGCTAGTGGTATACGAACTACTAGGGTAATATCCCGATGCTCCTAGGGGATTAGTTCCACATATTACATATAGGCTAGATAGTCTAGTTATATCGATGAAGAATGCTTCTCCCGGATTTAGAGGAATACCTTGAGGGTGGGTAGCAAGGTCGCCATGTGCCTCTGAACCCATAGTCAGTCCGCCTATGTATAGAGTCACATCGTTGGCCGCATCGGTCTTCATGATGATTCCCTTCAATGCCTTGACGTCTCCCCCGAGCAAGTCGGAGAGTCTGTGAGCGATTCCCCTAGAGGCTCCACCACCCAAGTAGTTGGTCGGGGCCAGTCTCTTGTGACCTAGGCCATCGACGTCCGGAGAGAAGTGAGAACGACCCCTCTCGGTAGTTTGCAGGGAGTAGGTATGGTCACCATGCCTCAGGGCATTAATCGGTACTCTCTTGGAGTTGATTGTACCGTAGACCGTCGCATCCACTTCGTCTGACACGACCCTACCACCGCAGTCGTCGTATTGAGGATTTGGGTAGCGCATTGGTTATTACGATGTTCAAGAAGCCACCCTCATGCCGAGAGTCATCCGAGAAGGTGTAGCCACTCCGTATGGTGAGTGCAACATCTGTAAGCGCCCTACTAGAAGCCACGTTCTCGAACCGGCTATCTATGACGAGTTCACAACGGAAGAAGTAGTCGGGCGTGCTGATGACTATGCCTCCAAGCAATGGGAAGAGGTCGAAGAAGTAGTCAAGTATAGACTCGCGAAGAACGCAATCGTCCTATGTCACGGTTGCTATGTGGAGCAAGAGAAAAAACTCACTGCTATGGTCGACAAGAACTATGACCGTTGGATGGAAAGCCCTGCAACCTATGTCGCTAGAATCAGAACAATTGCAGAGACTTACAAATACTACCAGTTCGAAGGGGAAGTCGAGACGAAGATAAAGTCCCTAGTAAAGGCATTGAAGGGGTCTAAGAATGACAGATGAGGTAATCATGGCGAAGGTCAGCGCCTTTGCTGAGGAATTGAGACAACTCGGAGTGGAGGACTTCATCTTCGCCGCTGGTTCTTCAGATGGTTCACTTGCATTACAGTACGACGGTGACGCTAGGGGAGTGGCTTTTCTAGCCATGACAACCCTGATGAACGCCATGTTCGAAGCAATCGAAGAACAAGATATGAGGTTAAAGTATGGACGAGAAGATAACGGCGAATGAGTGGGATAAGCGTAAGGCTTGCCCTATATGCAGGGATATCGCTGAGAAGAAGGTGAACCTCGATGGAGAGGTCATGCTCCACCCTAAAACCGGAGAGCCGCTTCACTGCCCCGTTTGCGATTATCCTGAGACCAAGATGTACCACGACATAGGTGGTGTTGAATCGAAGAGAACTTCGGAGAGAGGAGATACCCAAATATGGAATCACTTGATTTCGGTCAAGTGCGAAAGTTGTGGTTGGAAGCACGTCGTCGACAACATGGTTTGCCTCGGCGACCCTTGGGACGAAGTATTCGGATTTAGGCGACACTTGGAGCAAAGTGAAGAACAGAAGCACGCCATTACTTGGACTAACGAGCAAGCGGTGGGCCTTCGTGGTGCGAAGGAAAAGTACGATAAAGACGCAGAATTGCTAGGAAAAGGTTATCGAGCAAAGAGAAAAATCGAGACACAGAGAAGTGACGGAGCATCAAAAGTTGAATGGATTCCTTCCAAAGAAGAGCGGAAATTGCCTAAGTTCCGCGACAAGAAGGAAGAGTAACGCATATAACCCTCGGATGAAGTGACCACACTAACCCAATCGGGGTGACTACACTATGCGAGAAAACCAAACCACAGAAACAACAGTTGAGATTGAAGTACAAGGAAAGAAAGTTACGATGTCGCAAGACATCCCTAACTACGAGTTCGAAGAGGGCCTAGCCGCTCTTCTGAACATGGCTCTCCTTGCTGAGTCAAATCTAAACGAGTAAGCGAGGGATGCGACTACTTCGGTAGTCGCTCCTTCCACTACTATTTTCTAATCAAGAAATAGATTATAGCGGAAGTCGCTATTATTTTCGTCAAGTTTCCTGTGGAAGAAGAATTACTTCCTTGGATACCAAACAATCCCGGAGTTTTACCATCAGTTGGTCCTATTCCATTTCTTCTCTTGGAGAGCGGTGCTCCGACTTTACCATATCTATCGTCTAGGGCCATCCTAGTTATGTCTGTGAAATCGTTGTGTAAGTTCTCCGCTTCCCAAGCGAGTCCCTCGTGATAGCGAGGCATCTTTTTCTCGAGTGGGTGCATCATTCGAACCAATGCCCCGATTGTCCAGCCGAAAGACCGGAGAATCCGAGGATGTCTGAATGTTGCTCGGCCATTAGAGAGTTCTTCTCGTCGCTTGAGAGAGAAAGTTGAGTGTCGATGTCGGCACCGTATACTGGTGATGGTTCGAGGGCAACTGTCCCTAGTCTTCTCCTTGCGGAGCCGCCGACTTGGGAGAACTTCTTCTTTGCACCAAAGAGACCGCTTCCTGCTGGAATTGGCATAGATGGTTCTCCTGCCGTATCGTCTCTCAGACTTGGTAGGTGAGAGGAGGAGGTCGTCGTTGATGTTGAAGTTGTCATCCCTAGCCCGTTTGTGTTGCTGAAAATCAAAGGAACGTCGGCTTCTTGGGTTGCTTCTTCTACTGCTTCTTGGACTACGTCTTCCATCCTCTTGAGATAGACGTAGTAGCCAACGGTCCCTGCAACTGCTAAAGCGAGGAAGGGTCTTTTCTCGACCAGTTTCTGAGACTCTTTGAAGAAAGACAGATTACCACGTCCGGTATCCTTCTATTTCTGCCGCGTCTATTACTTTCCCGCCGGCGTAACCATATCCGAATGCTCCTAGAGCATAAACCGCGAATGTTCCACCGATGACCAAGGCAGCCACTGGTTGCTTCTTGTAGAAGGCCATCATGTCCTTTCTGAGATTCTTCATCATTTCTCATCACCTCATGCTGTAAGCATTCCAGCAGTAACTACTGCCCCTAGAGCACCGCCGAGAGCGGCGTTTCTCTTTGCTATGTCTTTGTAGGATTTGTTTCTCTTCATTCCGCCGAAGTATTCCATGTTGAATGCGTTAACCACTCCAGCCGCAGCAAGGCCTACTGCTAGGCCTGCTATCAATACCGTACCGGTTCCTGCCTTTACGACAGTCACTTCTCCAAGTCCGTTACCGTAGTAGGACATCAGAAGCACCATCCTTTTTCTATACAATCACAATTTTCACAATCCATTCTTTTCACCTCAGAATCCATAGAAGTTAGCGTCAAGGGAATCGGTGTTGCCGAACATGTGCATGTGCTCATAGTAAGGCTGGTTCCTGACTGGTGCGTAACTATCGTAGGAAAATGTCGATACTGGAGCGGTTGGTTTTGCTGCTTCTGCCGATGCAGAAGGAAGTAGTGCCGGCGTTCCAGCCCTGTTGTACAAATATAATCCTCCACCTACGATTGCTAGAGTCATAAGTGGGTTTTTTCGTGCTTTCTTCATGGTGTTTTTGATTGTCTTTCTCATATAATCACCGATTTCTTTGGTTTTCTATTACGACTCCTGTTAGTAAGCCGGCTACTCCTGCGATGGTGGCTGCGGATATAAGTCGTTTGTAAGAAATGGAACTTGTATTAGGATACGCCTTCAAAGCGAGCGCTGTTCCACCGCCTGTTATTGTAGGCAGTGCAACAGTAAGCGGAGTTATCTTACCCGCCCTTGTAGAGTTGAGCATCATCCCTGCTCCTTGCCCTATGATGAAACCACCGATGACACCCATCGGCACTGAATAATGGAGTGGTCTAACGGAACCGTCCAAGTAGTCTGCTAATGGAACGAGTATTGCTCCAGCGGATGCACCAAGAACCGCGTATTGTAGTGATTCTTTAGCAGTCTCTAATAGGGTCATTTACATTCCTCACAGGCGGTTAGCGCCTGCGATTCCAGCGAATACCATAGGTTCGTACCCATGCTTTACTGAACCCGGCACAACTCTTGCTTTCGGTCTTCGACCATTCATTGGTTCATCCATCCAAGCGCTGGTGTGATACTCAGCGTCGTATCTAACTGGCCCCATCGATGGTCCCGGCATTATGCCGTCGTGGTTGTTGGTTCCGGACTTCTTTAGTGGGGCGGTTGACCCTGATGGTTGAATCTCTGTTGATGAACTAGTCCAAACACTTCCTAACCCGTTCATGCTTGATGCTCTAGTTAGAACCATATCGGCGACTATCGGGAAGCCTACGACGAAAGCAGCGCCGGCAACGAGTGGGTATTTGTCCGCGAACTTTAGTACTCTATTCTTGAAAGCCATGTATCATCCCTCGAAACTCACTTCTCTATATCTCTTAACATTAATACTCCTAATAGATATAGTAGGGTTACTATCTGCATTAGTAGTTACTGTACCTATACTTGTAGTAGTTCCTGTTGTTTGGAAAGTAGAGGCGGTAGCGTTCAACCCCGGAGAAACTTGTAGACATATCGCTCCTGTGGCGTTGTCGTATGTAGCCCCTGCATCTGATGCCGCCCAACCATCAGCACCGGTGTCTGCGGTTCTGTTGTATCGGTATATCTCCACAACCTTGCCGGGGAAGTAAAGAGTTCCCTTGTTCCTGATGTAAATCCTAGAGCCGACTGCTATGCTATCCATCGAAGCCCCTCCCGCTTCGTCTCCTAGTACGGCAGCAGAATCGTTGTTCGTGCCGTAGAGAATGATGTTCTGCGTAGAGGCGCTTGAAGTTGTTCCGGGGAAGTCAGCACCACCTGTCAATGCTGGGTGAGCAATTGCGCTTCCATCTTGTCCGGCGGTAAAGGTTCCAGCAGTTCCGGAATCAACGAGGTCTATGTATGGACTGTCTTCGACAATCTCGTCCTCGGTGAAGATTGGCTTACCGGCTGAACCTGAATATGGGTTTGCGGTCCCTGTGGTTACGTTCTCTAAGTATACCAACTCGTTGTATGTGTCGTTGACTACATACCCACCATTCGTTGCTCCTATTGGCTTTGCTACTGCCTCGGCCATTATCGGTAGTGATACTGCATCCATTCCCGAGTGGGTGAACGTTCCCCCACCGATAAACTGCAAGTCAATGGGTGTAGGTAGATTTCTCCTAGATTGGAAAGACAGTGTGTGTCCGAACACATCTCTCGTTGGTCTGAGGAAGTTTGACACCGAGAACTTGATTTGCTTGTCATAGGACTTCGGCATCATTGGTTGGTATCGCAGAACGTATGAACCGTCTGACAACCTACTGGTTACTTGGAAGGCCCCATCCGGCCTAGAACCTGTTCTAGATGAAAGAAGAAGTTCTGCGGCTGTCTCACCACCACTCTCGGGATTGTTGATGTAGTCATCCATCTCCAATCTCAGTATTGCATAGGGGTTGTCGACAACAACCTCTATTGAGTGTAGTTGGCCTTTCTCCTTGAAGGAGAGGACATCGAAGGTGTCGCCCGCGTTTATGGTTAATCCTGTGAATCTCGTAGAAACCATTCTATCGGTAGCGACCGTTCTAGAGGCTTTGGTGTCCACCTCAAGTTTCAGGCCATGCGCTGAAACAATGGATGGTCTGCCTAGTTCATCCTCGTCTTCGTACCCAAAAACCATGCTACCACTTCACCAGTCCGACTTACATTGAGAGATAATCACTCAGGAAGCCTGACGACTGGTAGGTAACCGGGTTGTAGTACATGAACCGGAGGCGACCGCCAGCGCGAGCCTTTAGGGTCGCTAGTTGGTCCTGAGAGAGTTCTAGGATTTTGTACTTCCAGCCCATTAGTCTGATTCTTCCGTCAAGGATGTACTCGTCGGAGTCGTTGACGAATCTGAACGCGGGTTGGCTTGCCTCACCGTGCTCGATAATCATACCGTAGTTCCAGTTAGGGTTGGTGGCTGGAGACATGCTACCGTCAATGAATCCGGAGATTCCCTCAAGGGTGGTCTCGCTCGCAGTGGAACCGGAAGCAGATTCTCCGTCCGGACTTTCATCCAAGGTGTGCTTGTTCGCGCCGACAGGCTGCTTGATGTAGATTTTACCGGAGATTGCTCCGATTTGTTTCATGTCTTGAGTGCTTGCGTCTCCTACGAAACCAATTGGTGCTCCGCTTGCGGAGTTAGGTGTGGTTCCGTTGGTGGAGTGCCAGTTACCTGTTTCGATATCAGCGAACTTAGGTTGCAGAGGAACTCCGGGAGCCAAGTGGTAGATGTTACCGGCGAACGGCTCTAGTTTGCTGAAAGTGATATATCCCGAGTCGTAGTTAGGAGCAAGGATGTTACCAGTCTTGTCAGCAGCGGTTACTGCTCCGCTAGCGCCTAGGTCGTAGTATGCTTGAATGGAGTTCACACCGTATTGTGTGAGCGCAGTTCCGTGTGTTCCGTTTAATGCGGAAGCACTGGAGTTACCTACGTTTAGTGTGTCTGTAAAGAAAAGGTCGACGGCTAGGGCCTCGACTCCTGTTACTAGGGCGTATGTGTCCCTAATTCGTAGCAGGTAACCGGGTTTCAGAGATTCACCGGTTCCCATCACGGTGTAATCCGTGTTCGCTACGCGTCCGAAAGCATTTCCACTTCTATATCCTTGGTTTGCATTTGCCATGTTTTTTCACCTGTCTATCTATTGGGTGTGAGCATTGGCTCGTTTAGCGCACGGTGGTGTTAGATATAACGAGTTCGGAAGGTGATTGCTTTTTTGAGGTCCTAAATGGACATTAGTGTCGCGCTTTTTGCTAGCGCTGACACTAGAGGAATTTGAATTTGTTTTGAATTATTTTAGTAGTCCAACCCTCGAGGCTCCGAAGAGCCCCGAGGGTGGTTTTTGTCTTACTTCTTTTAGAACAGTTATTCGAAGAATTACCAGTTCTTGCAAAGCGCCATGACCGAAATCAAAGCAGCGCCTTCGTCAAGAACGGCTTTCAACTCTGTCAGAGTGCTACCAGCAGTGGTAGCAGCCTCTGAAGCGTCAGTTAGGGTGTCGACTTCTGTGTCAGTAACGCTACCAGCGTAGGTTATCTGACTTAGAGCGGTCGAAAGGTCCAACCATGGGTTTGGTAGGTGCCTTGCTTCACCGGATACCGAGTATGTGTTCATTGCATCAGCCATAACGTCAGCCATCAAAGTCGAACCACCTGCGAAGTCAGCGTCTAGGACGCTGTTAGTGTAGGTTCCGTCTTCAGTTGTTGTAAACAGTTCTTCAGCAGTTGAAGTTGCCGCATCTTTAATGTTGATAGCGGCTACTTGAAGGATTGACTCAATCGACATTCCACGATATTCGTTGTCAGTCGCTGAGGTCCAAGTACCGTGTCCATTGCCGCCGGCAATTGGGGTCTTGGAAATAGCCTTTAGAAGGCCTCCTTCAACATCGTCAGTTAGAGCGCTCGCAAAAGCGGTCGAGGGCTCAGAGCCGGCTGACACACTACCAGTGAAGCAGAAAGTGTAATCTGGCTTCAAGGTAGGGTGGAACCTTTGTACTGACAAGTTGTGAAGAGTTTTAGCGTCAGCAGCAGTGAAATCTGCTGTGTCCGCTTTTACACAAAGTACGTTGGTTCGAACAAGTTGCATCTGAGCGCCGTAGGCCACATCTAATCCACCAATGGATACCATGCTTAATGCCTCCGTGCATCATCCCCGAAGGGAATCAGGACAACTCTCCGATGTTCTGTGTTAATTGAATTAGTTCGTGGTGCTGACCAACTACGCTTCCGATGACTCTCCACTTTTCTGCTCCAGCAATTGTGCTGTTACCGAAAGATGCAGCGCCGCCGACTACGCGGTGGTTACAAACTATATTCTTCTCTGGCTCGACAACGATAGGACTCTCGTACCATACGAATGGTTCTTCAAGTACTTCGAAGATTTGTTGGTCGATTACAGGTGTTTCAATACCTGAAATCTGCCACTGATGCTCAGTCACCAAAAGAGGTGTGACTGGATATTGGATACCCATGATGAGGTAGAAGAACTCTTCCAGTGACTTGAAGTTCAAAGTCTTCGAAGCCCATCCGAATGAGTCTACACTCGCTGAGTTAGCATTTCCAGTGCTACCTGAGGAAGGGATTAGCCATTGGCCGTAGGTACCCAAAATGCTGAACTGGTCAGCACGGAGGATACCCTTACCGTAGTCTCCCTTCGGCCAGACGCCTTGGCTACCTCTACCCCAGTGGGGAAAGTTGCTGGCGATTTTCTGTTCAATAAGGGACAGATAGTTCTTTATCTGCCCAGTCGGTCTGTCATAATAAGGTCTTAGTTCCGTGTGTTCACTTCCTTGTTGTTTAACGTATCAGTACTTGTCTTTCTTGACTGTCTACCTGTAAAGGCGTCTTAGGCCAAAGACGTGTAGTACTTAAGGAGTGATGGTCATTCTAGCCCTAAGTGGCCCTAATAGTAACCCATATAAACCACAAGTATGACAATGTAATGTGAAAGCGGACACGCGACAGGTAAGGTTCGTTTTGGATTCTCACCGAGTTGCCAAGTTAAAGACTCGGGCAGAAGCAGACGCTTTGTCGGTTTCTGCATTAGTAAGGATGATTGTGCATCAATTTCTAGACGGTCGCTTGATGACTCGTGCAGAACATCAGAGGTTGCTGAACCTCGAACTCATGAAGTTAGAAAAGTCGAAAGACACTTCTGAGAAAGACGACGACTCAGGTTGGCTTTCCTTTGTTGACTAGGTGTGAGAATGAAGAAGATTATCGGTTTGCTAGATGTGAACAACGACGGGGAAATAAACGCCTTAGACATGAGTCACATGATTCTCAGGCACGAGTGGATGCTTGTCGCAGCCTTGTTCATAGCAGTTGGTGCTGTGGGGAAGGTAATCGGTTGGTGGTATATTGATTCAGATTTATTTTGGGCTGCGGCTGGAGTTGCTGCTATCTTCGAATACATTGATGACACTCGTAGAATCAGAAAGGCGTTGAAGCAAGAAGAAGAATGAGTTCTACTTGTTTAGTTGTTTAAGAATTAGTGGAGCCACACCCCCGAGGCTCCGAAGAGCCCCGAGGGGTGGTTTCGTGTTATCTGCTTAGTTTCCTATTCAGAATACGTTGGCTTTTACGCCAAACATTTGGTTGCTCATTGGGGAAGGTAGCATATCTGCTCCCATTCCTTCGTTACCACCGGACATGTGGTATGCTCCGATGTAACCGTATGAACTACCTGCTAGACCGGTTGCTGGCAACTGGCTGATTAGCGCAGAGCCGGGACCGGAGTACATAGCCTGTGCTGCTGCGACTGCGGTCATACCGACTGCAATCATGTTAGCAGTTAGAGCCTCGGAAGGTGTGATTACCTTGTAAGACTGCAAAGCGTATGCGACAGCAGCAGTGCTTAGGATTCCAACAACTGCTCTACCTGCTGTACTGTTGTATCCCAGTGGAGCCAAAGCGCTGGTGGCTTTGTCTCTTACGCTTAAAACAGAGTCAGGTAGGTAAGAATTAATCATCTTGGTTGCGTAAGCAGCCATTGTTGGTAGTGCAAGACCTAGTGTTACAACACCTAGTCCACGGAAGTCAGCGTGCTTCATGACGAACTTCTTGTATCCGTCGAAGCCCTTCATGGTTCGTGACTTCTTTCGGCGGACTGTCTTTCTCCTCTTTGGAGCAGCCTTCCTTCGAACGGTCTTCCTGCGCACAGTCTTTCTGCGTGCAGTCTTCCTTCTCTTAGGAGCGGCCTTTCGGCGAACAGTCTTTCGACGTGTTGTCTTTCTCCTCTTTGGAGCAGCCTTGCGTCGAGTGGTCTTCTTTCGACGTGTGGTCTTTCTCCTCTTAGGAGCGGCCTTTCGGCGAACAGTCTTTCGACGTGTTGTCTTTCTCCTCTTAGGAGCGGCCTTTCGGCGAACAGTCTTTCGACGTGTTGTCTTTCTCCTCTTTGGAGCCGCCTTTCGGCGAGTGGTGGTCTTTCGACGGACTGTTCTCCTCTTAGGAGCAGCACGCCGGCGCGTAGTTGTCTTTCTACGTGCAGCAGGCTTTCTTCGTGCAACTTTTCTTCTTGCCATGGTTTTCCCTCTGTTAGGTTTGGACCGAGCCGCTTTCTTCCTTTGCGCAGTGCTCCGGGTGCTGGTTTTTGCCCGCCCCGAAGCCTTACGCTTCGCGGCTCGACTCTTTGCTGGTCGTCGCGGATTCATAACAACAACTTCGGAGAGCGGCATCTCAGTCGCTTTGTGACAGATAGGTAGCCGATATAAGGAGTGTGTATGACAATCTAATAAGGAAGTTCTTTTTCGAAGGGCCATACATGTCATCCCAGAACAGGAGAGCGGCACATAACCGCGTCAAAAGTAAGCCTGTTACAATCACTCTAGAAAACGAGTTATCTGATATGATAGACGACTTAATACAGCGTAGAGTATTCAACAATAGGTCGCACGCAATCAATGCTGCCGTGGATTACCTACGATGGACACTTCAGAACCATCCTCATCTGTTCTACGCGGAGCGTAACCCTCGGCCAACTGAGCAAGAGCCTCAGCCGCAGCCGGATACAAGTCAGTACTATCCCGATTGACATATACAATCAAAGTGGGTATTTCGAAGGATAGTATGGCTAGTGACGAAGCGTAGTGCTTCTCCGACTCGATTCTCTCCGTATCTACATTAGCGAAATCATTCGTTATCGCTAGTGCTTGGTCTATTACCTCGGTATCGCACTTGGCTACTTCTGCGAATAGGAAGTCCTCGTCGAAAGTTGGGTCGCTAGCCGAATCGAAATCATGTACCTCTAATAGGATGTAGGCTACCCTCAACGCAGATGCTAGGTCTGAATTGTAACTTGTTCCTCTAGCCTCACTACTAGATAGGTCTAACATATCCCTAGGGGAATTACCGTATAGTGCATAGTTAGGTATATCTCTTATATCTAATATAGATTCTAATTGTTTAGCGAAGGCTACTGCACTGGGAGAACCGTTCGGGTTCTTGGCATGAGGAACTGCGATAACGATACCCACAGTTAGCGGAAAGGGTAGGTGTATTTACCACCTGCTGAGGTTGAGGTCGCTGGGTTCCCTTCTTTTTGGTACTGGTTCGCCAGTGTGCCAGTTACCTCCGCCTTGCGTGTAATAGAAGAAGTACTTGTTCATCGGGTCCTTGAAGAAATCCACTTTATCGACGTAATGCTCTAGGTTCCTACTCCTGAGGTAGTCGGGTCTGTCCTCGATTTTGAAAATCACCTTGTTGTCCGACTGACTCCATACGGTTTCGTTCAGCAATTGGATTCTTTGGGTTAGCGCCATACCTAGGATTCCTAGACCCGCTCCTACTGTCCATATCATCTCTACCGCCTTGGACCCGCCCTTCTTGACGAAGAGTTGAATCTCGTCGATGGCGATTACCCTTCGTATTCTCTTGAAACCATCCGTTCTAGAGAGTTGGAAGACCATTTCTATCATCCTGTCTAACTCCTCCACCCTCTCCTCGGCGGTTGCGGGTGGGCGGAAGATAATCGCATTCTTCTTCCGTAGAAGTGCTTCATATACGTCTATTGCCGAATAGCAAATCTCTCCTAAGTGAGCATACCCGTCGTCGTGTTTTGGGTCCACGAATATGGTGTGGGTTCTCATCGCTTGCAGTTCTTCCAGTATCCTTCCTGTGAAGAAAGTCTTACCGCTCCTAGTCATCCCCAAGACAACGGAGTGCCGTTGGCTGAACTGCGCGATAAAGTTCTGACTGAACCCCATTAGGCCGTCGTCGTATTCTCATCGCCTTCAACGTTCTCATCGAAGTATTCCGAAAATGGGTCGTCTTCCATCTGTTCTCCGTGTCTCCATCCGGGGTTTTTCTTTGCCTCGGAGTACACTGGACGGTAAAGGTCGAAGTAACCAGCGTCCTTGTTTGGCAACTTATCCTTTCTATTCAGGTTCAAGTAGTATTCGGCTGCCGTTGACGAATAGGGATAGTTGTCCTTGTAGGAGTATGCGGTGAGCCACCCGTATGATTGATACAGGTCTGAGCGCATTGGGGTTTCGCCCCCGCCAAACGCCTCGATTCCGTTTTCCTCCAAGAATCCGGCTTGATACGTCTTTATGATTCCATAGTAGCCCTTTCCTTGTTGTCTATCTGTCATTTCGTAACCCCCAACGCCCCCGACGGCAATCGGAAACCGTTCCTTTCTCTGCAAGGCTGCGGTGATGAAGTAAGAGTTAAACTGCAAGGACGATTTACCTCCTCTCCTATGGATTCTAGCGACGAGGGGTAGCATTCCCGTCTTCGTGGACCATCTTTCGCGAGACTTGAGGTACTCGTATAACTCGGCTGGAGATTCTTCAATCAATCGAAACTCGAGTGTGTCGACTACCTTTTCCCCTCTCTTGAGAAGAATGGTAGAGTAGGAGTTGCTTGCGAGGAACTTCTCGTAGAGTTTATCGTACTTTGGCGGTAAGGGGAAGTTTTTGCGTGCTTCTTGCTTTTTTTCCATGTCTACTTCGGTCGATGTCATTTCAATAGTCAGTCCTTTCTCACTGGCTCTTTCAATGGCCTTTTGCATTAGTTCCTCGCCGCTCATCTTAACAATTCTATCGTATCTCTTAGCCCACTTGTCGGGGTCTCTAGCAGCGATGAAGGAAGGTGGGTTTTCCTTTTCGATTAACTCCTTGATGTGGTCGTTACCAAGTATTCTAACCTTACGTCCTTTGTATTGGAACTTTATTGAATCTAATCCGTCTTTCATTGGCCCTGCTCGTAGTTTGAGTTTGTCTTTCGCTAACTTTTGGCGATTACTTTTCTTTATTTCTTCCATCGACATATCAGGGTTCTCGTCAATGTATAATTGGAAGAAGGGACCATAGTAGTGTGCTAAGGCGTCTGCGGTAGAAAGATTAGCGGCTACCATAGAATATTCTGTAAGCGGGTTCCAATCAGACTTCTTGAGTCTCTCCATCAAGTGAAGTTGATGGACTATTTTGTGTGCATAGTCTTCTCCCCGATGAGTTGTTAGTAAGTCGTTGACGACTGACAAATCTTGACTCTTACCCATCATTTTCGGATAGTCGTGCATCCAAACCATATCGACCATTTCTTTATCCCAATTACCCATTACTTTCGGCATTCTTTTCATGATTTTCATAACGTAATCAAGATGGTGCTTAACATACCACTTGTGGTGTTTGAATGAGGTGTCGTTTGCTGCTCGACGCGCTTCTGCTTCTATGGGACAATGGCTTGGGTTTTTCTTAATCAAACCGGCTTCCACTGCGAGAGAGTGGTCGGACATTCTCTTTCCGTCTTTCATCACGGTGTTACCGAGTGTAACGAAAGAATATACCCTACCAGCAGCCCATTGGTGTTGTTGGACACCGGGTCGATGTCCTCCTCTCCAAGCCGCTAGCCCCTTGTCGTAGACCTTCTCCAAAATCGACTTCTTGATTTTGGTGGCCTTCGCCATCTTGTCTAGGAACTCACCTTCTTCGGGAAGTGGGCCGTACATCTCAATGAACTTCTTCTTGTACTTGCTTGGTACGGTTTTGTAACCTCTTGCTGTTGCCTTGATGTCTGACTTCCAAAACTCGTAGGCCTTAGGGTCATCGATGTCGTACTTGTAGCCCTTGTCGATTTCCTTGGCTGCGATAATCATCTCTTCCTTGTTCAGTCCTTTCAGGTATCTCTTCGGAATCTTTCTGCCTTCGGGAGTTTTGCTTGGGTTC
>Ga0255778_10001803_pt1 | contig 19015 bp, 13 predicted proteins | sample 071ome_31_FD_179976 | JGI IMG/M metagenome (GOLD analysis project Ga0255778, IMG submission 179976) | Coastal salt marsh microbial communities from the Groves Creek Marsh, Skidaway Island, Georgia - 071405CT metaG (version 2) | ecosystem: Environmental > Aquatic > Marine > Intertidal zone >...
TTCGTCGAGGGGAATAATGCTACTGGCCTTTCATTCACCAGCAAAGCGGGGCTTAACAGCGGAACGTTGACCACAGAGATTAATGGTGATCTTGACGTTTCCGGCACCAATGCCCGCGGCATGGCGGTGGCGATAGACGCCGACCAAGATGCTTCAGCAGTGAGCGCGCAGATCGCTGGGAACGTCACGGCTGAAGGTAGCAGGGCGAAAGCGATCGATTTAGCGGTTACTGCAGGTGAGCGTGCCGGAGGCTCGAACACTCGAGTAAGCGGTGACGTTGTTACCGAAGGAGATTATTCCACAGGCATTAACGTTAGTGTCGCAGCCGGCACCAGTGCAGTTGCCCCAACGGTTAAAATCGATGGCAACCTTCAAGTTGGTGCTTCGAGCACTGACGCAGCCGGCGTTCTCTTTAAAGTAGAGACTCCGGAAATGTCAGGAATCGCTTCGCTGGATATTGGCGGCAATCTTCTCGTCAATGGCGTTGGCGCAACGGGTGCACGCATCGCGCTTACCTCTAGTGCGCAAGCAGCCGAGGAAGTGGTAGCGGTATCTGTAAACAATTGGCTTGCCACAACGTCGGATCGCGCTACGGGCATTGATTTAGAGCTCGCTAACGCCGACCGAACAGGGGCTGTGATGCTTGCTATTGGCGATGAGGAAGCGACCGAAGCGGGACTTTTCGTTGATGGTGCGAACGCAACGGGTGCGCGCGTAAACTCAGTGTCTGAATCGGGCGCCACGGGTTCTGTGGGTGCTAAGGTCGCCGGCTCGATGTTTGTTTCTGGCGCAGATGCCAAAGGGCTGGCTTTCTATAGCGCAGCGGGTCTCGCGACTAACCAGACGGTATCAACCACTAGTTCGCTATCAACTTCATCAGGTGAGCGCGTCGCTTTGATGCTTAAAGGCGACAGCGATAGAGATTCTACCTCCGAAAGTGGCGGTCTCGCGCTAGCTTTGAAAGGCGACTTGACTGTGACAGGCGAAAATACCGTCGGTGTCGATTCTCAGTTAGAAAGCAAAACCGGCGCGATAGCCTCCTCCCAGCTAGCGTTGGATGGCGGTATGGCTGTTGAAGGGGCAGGTGCCATTGGTACAAACCTGGTAACCCATGCGACAGGCAACATTGGTCAGACTGATGTTGCAATTGGTGATAAATTGACTGCCAAGGGCATGGACGCAAGCGGGTTTATGCTCAGCCAGATATCAGGGGGTCATCTCGGGGCTGTAAATGCGGCTGTAGACGGCGCCTTGTGGGCTGAAGGTGAGTTCGCAACGGGTATGTCTCTAGCAGGTTCTGGAGTACGTGGAGTTGAGCGTCTGTCAGTTTCTATTGCCGGCTCCGCTCCCTATGAAAACAGCGATACGGCGACGGAAAAACTTGGCCTAGTCGCATCGGGGAGCGAGGCTAGTGCCTTGGTTGTAATTGTAGATAGCGCAGCGGGCTCTATTGGCGCTAGCGACATCACTATTGATGGAGCTGTAGCTGCAATTGGCTCGTCAGCATCTGGTTTGTCCGCCTCATACAGCGCAGACGAATCGATTGCTGATCAAGCGGTCAACATTGCTGGGAGCGTGCAAGCCAAAGGGGAAGATGCCAAAGGTATTTCCTTGTTAAGCGCAGCGGGTACCGATCTAGGAAGCCAGGCCGTTGTTCTCGATGGAGATCTTGTTGCCCTTTCTAAGGATTCTGAGGGGCTAAGAATCGGCGGTGAGGCGGGCGATTCACTGTCCAACCTGAGTGTCGAGGTTAGCGGGCTTGTGGGCGCGGCCGGTGACAATGCGAGTGCTATTGCTCTTACTCGAAACGGACGTTTAGCCGGAGATGTTCAACTGAGCACCGGCGGTGCTGTTTTTGCCTCCGGCAGCGATGCTACTGGCGTCTACCTTGCTAGTCAGAGCTCTTTGACAGTCGCCGAAAGCAAGCTTGAATTTAATAGCTTCGTTGAGGTTGCTGGACAGGCCGCGCAAGGTATTGTCGTCGAATCTCAGTCTTTGAGCGGCACTCAATCAACACTGGTATCTGTCAACGAGAATGTAACCGTTGTTGGTCAGGGAGCAGCCGGTATTGTAGTTCGCGAGCAGATTGCAGAAGGTAGCTCGGAAATTCAGGTTGAAACCGGCGGAGACATTATTGTTGGCGCAGCAGATGCCTTTGGAATCGAAAGTGCGTCGTCAGCGAGAACAAGCACGGCCTATGTAACCGTTGAAGGAAACCTTCTGGTAGTGGGAGCGGGCTCGACCGGTATTCGGCTAAAGTCAGGCTCACAGGTGTCTTCACAGTTAAGCGCCGCGGTTTCTGGCGCGCTAGATGTTGTGGGCGATAGTGCTCAGGGCATCGAGTTGACCACAAGCGGTGAAGGCATCACGTCGAACCGGCTAAATGTTTCTAAAGAGGTGAGTGCAAATGGCACTAACGCTAGTGCTATCGCTGTGCTCAATGAGGGTGCATCCACGGGTAACACGCAGATTCAATTGGCCGCTACGTCCATGGCGTTTGGCGACGACGCGTCGATTATTAGTGCGAAAGCTGATGATGCAGAAGCGCTAACAACGGTAGAGGTCGAAACTGGAGTGCGCGTTTACGCGGGCGGGGGGGCTCGTGTCGCAACTGGTGAAAATGAAGCGTCTATTAGGCTAATAAACCGCGGCTACATCTCTGGTGAGGCTGGGCTCATGCATACTCCCGTGCGCTCAGCTGACGGTAATGACGTGATTTTGAATTTTGGATCTTACCTAGGCAATGTTGATCTTGGCGCGGGTGATAACTTGTTCACAAACGAGTCTACTGGGCACTGGCAAAGCGGCACTCAAGCGGCGCTTGGCGGTGGTCTCTTCGTTAACAAGGGCAACGTAGTGATTGGCGATCCGCTCGCGGTCGATCGACTTTTTCTTGATGGGAGTTACCTACAGAGCGAGACCGGCAACCTAAACTCAATGTTAGATTTCGCGACTGTGACCGCCGATGGTATCGACATGACGGGCACTGCCATCATTGATGGCACATTGTCGGTTGCTACCAAGAACGCAGAGTTGATTCGTTCGGGTCGACATCAGGTCACCTTGCTTCGCTCGCTCAATACAGAAGATCTAGGCACTGTCCTTAAGATCGCGCCGTCTTTCTTCGTTGATTACGCGACCTTTGTTGACAGTGCAGGCTTCGGGCTTGGCTATTATGTTGATTTCCGTGCGGACTGGCTGGGTGCTAACTTAGACATAGTCGGTGGCCACATTAACTCTTTGCAAGACGCCGGATCTGCTGTGGAGTATGCAGGCTTAATCAACGAGTTGGTCTACACCACAGATCGCGATTGGGTGCAGGCGCAGTATCAACGCCTATCACCTGAGTTCTATGCGAATGCAGAGGCGCAATTGCTGAGAGCGGGACAGTCCTTTAACAACGGTATTGCTCGCTGCGAGACCACTGCGGGAATCAGCGTCTCTAACGATGCGGGTAGCTGCGTTTGGATAGAGTTCTCGCAGCGAGACGAAGATATCGGCATGGGCGACAACTGGGCGACGGCTAGCTTTGCTCTCAATCGTCGTGCGGCGGGAGCGCAGTTTGCCTTGTCGCCGAAATTGTCAGCAGGCTTTGCTTTTGCCGATGACGATTCGTACGGCACTTCGCCACTCTTAACGAGTAACTCTAATGATGAAGCGGGACGCTTTGGGCTGTCGATGGCCTACCGTCCAGCACCGCAAGCAAATCTATCCGCGGTTCTGTCTTACGCAGCATTGGATAGCCAAGTGATGCGAAATTTAGATTCGCGAGAGTTTAAGACTACAGCGCAGCGCGATGGGCGAAGCTTTTCCGCTTTGTTCCAGGGCGCTTACAGCTTCGATCTAGGCGAAATGTATCTTCGTCCCGTACTCGATATTGGCTATGACGAAATCGTTTTAGATTCCCGCGATGAGCGTGGCTTAAGTGAACAGCGTCTCGCCCTTATGGGAACCGAGCAGCACTACTGGTGGATGCGCCCACGTGTAGAGACTGTGTTTGAGCGCACGCTTGATTCTAAGTGGCTACTGCGAATGGAGCTTGCTGCAAGTTGGCGCAACTACTTCGGCCGCAATGAACACGGGTTTAGTGCGGGCCTGTTGAGTGCGCCGGATTGCACCAATCCAATGACTCCAATGGTTGACCTGGGCCATCAGGGACGTGAGTACGAGGCTGGACTGACGCTAACATCGCCGAAAGGGACAAGTCTAAACCTTCAAGGTGTTTGGCAGGATACCCGCGCGTGGACTGGAAGCCAGCTGCGTCTTCTTTTGAGTATTCCGTTCTAAAGCGACGTCGCAGTTAGTACAAAACCACCGTCTCGCCTAACAGTGATTCTTTGTCTATTTTTGGCTGAGAGTAAAAAGATCAGTATAGAAATGTGTGATGACCCCCTGAATTCCTTCACAGCGTTGAGTGGCCCTTTATAGGTTATACTCTATGAACGACAACATCGAGATCAAGCGCTGGAATCAAGCGCAAGGCCGAGTTGGTTAAAGAGATTATCTGCGGTAAGACCAGTGCAGCGAGCGCTGCCAGAGAACATGATTTAAAGCCCTTTGAGGTGCAGCAATGAGTCGACGAGGCGGAGGCGGGTATGGAGAATGCCCTACGCGCTAATTCCCGAGATGTCGCCGAGCTTTATGAGAAACGCATAGATGAGCTGACCTCAGCCTATGGCGAGGCCATGCTGGAGCTTAAAGCCAGAAAAAAGCTCAATCGCCATCTGGGCTTGGACGAGGACTGATATGTCAGCTCCAGGCCGAGATGGCGGAAGAAAGGGATTGCGTGAGCCTGTGCCAGCTCTCGCGCTGGTTATAGTTCCCGCGGCGATCCGTAGATCAAAGGCGGTGGGCCACTCGAAGAGAGCATTGGTGTCGGCGAAGCGGCTCTTGTCGATGGTGTCTAGCCAGATTGTAAAGTCGGCGTTGAATTCTCCTCGGGTCGCTGCGGTAGGCGCAACGAAATCGCATAGCGCTGTTTTACCCTGAGCCACGAGCTCGTCGGCAAAGCTGCCCATCCTGCGCGCCTGGCGCAGCCTTCCTTTCTCAGAAAAATCCCAGTCGTCGGCTTGTTTCCTGACCTCGTCGGCATTCAACCACGTGCAGTTACCCAGCTTTTTGTGCAGCTGCTCGGCGAGCGTGGTTTTGCCGGCCCCTGGCAGGCCCATCACGAGTATTTTCATGGCATCTTCATCGCTCTTAGTCATGTTATTTAGAGAGTGCAATGAAAGCATAGCAGACGACTCAGCAGCGGCAAGGGTTCAGCTCATCCGGTAGCCTGCTAACTCAGAGGCTTGGGTTTAGATAAAGCTGGCAATCTGCTGCAAAGACTTTTTTTTCTTCGCCGCTGCTGGCACTTTGGCAGACTCTGCCGCGTGGCCTGTAACAATCAGCAAGTAGGGCCTTTCTGTTGACGGGCGCTCGAGAACTTCGCTAAGGAATTTCATCGGGCTGGGCGTGTGGGTTAGAGTGGCTAACCCAGCCGCGTGGAGGGCGTTGAGCAAAAAGCCGGTAGCGATGCCAACCGATTCGGGCATGTAGTAGTTCTTGCGTGGATTGCCTTCTTCGTCCTTGCCATGACGCTCCATAAAAATCGCAATGAGCCAGGGGGCCGTTTCGAGGAAAGGCTTTTCGGCGTCTGTGCCTAGCGGTTTGAGATCGTTAAGCCATCGCTCGCCTGCTTTGCCATCATAGAAAGCACGTTCTTCGGCTTCGGCAGCGAGTCGTATCTCGCGCTTCTTCAGGGGGTCGCTAACACACACGAAATGCCAAGGCTGATGATTGGCTCCTCTCGGCGCCGTGCCTGCAGCGCGAATCGCAGTGGCGATGATGTCTTGCGGTACCGAAGTCGCAGCGAAGTCGCGCACGCTGTGCCGGCTTTGGATGAAGTTTAGATACGCCTGACTCTGAGCGAGGCTCTCTTCATCGGTTAGGGTGGCGCTGTCGGGGAGTGCGATAGGGGTGTATTGGCTCATGCGAACAGTCTGACACAGGATGCGCGACTGGGTCGATAGGATCACGATAGCAGCCGCTCAAGATTCGATGAGCATTCTACGGTTAAGCTTTCAACGGAGTGTGATTTGCGAGTGTAGCGCCTGCGTTCCTTGCAGCGATAGTTTCCCATTGGCAGGCAGCTTCTTGTTATAGTGCGCTCGTGAAATCTTGGGAGCTACTATGGAAACTTCTATGAAATCTTTGATGTGGCATGCGGTGGGACTGCTCGCCGCCGCGTTTTGGCTCTACGCAGGCGCTCTTCATTTTCTCGACCCCCAATGGTTTGCGCCTATCGTTCCCCCGATTCCAGGTTCCGCGACATTCTGGGTTTATGTCAGCGGTGCCGCCGAGCTCGCGCTCGGAGTTGGATTCCTTCTGCCGCGCCTAAGGAATATAACTGGGCTGGCTAGCGCTGTGTTCTTGGTGTGTGTTTATCCTGCCAATATCTATATGTGGATGTATGACCTCGAACTTGGCGATGGGAGCTCGCTGTCGAGCACCGGCCATGTTATCCGATTGCTGCTGCAGGTTTTCGGCGTTCTGCTTAGTCTTTGGGTTTGGCGGTATAGGCCTGTGAGACTGGAGAATTAAGCAGCGGAATTTGTCCGCTACCGACTCTTGAACGTTTTCCGTTTCATTCTCATCTGCTTTGATCCGAGCGTCTAAGCCGCCAAGCATTTCGGGCAGCGCTTTCAGAGCGTAAATGACGCCGAAAGCAAGTACGCCATGATGTGCGCCAATGCCTGCCCCCTCGGCGGACTCGGCTGCTTCCATGATTTCAGAGGCCGCGGTGAAGATCGCTACTAGGCCAGCACTCAAATTAACAATGGGGCTTTCGGCGAAGGAGCGCAGCGCGCCGCTGGCTTTTCTTTGCAGCGTCTTGTTTAAAGGGGGTCTGACCCCTTTAAGGAGACCCCTAAAAGAGAGTAGATGGTAGCTACGGGTTCTACTAAATAGTAATTATAAGTTATTGATATATTGAGATATAAATTAATTTTATATAATCGATACCATCATAAGTACCATCAATTTAATATGTCTTCGCGAACATCAAATTAAGTCTTCACGCATCCTGCGGTCGCTTATTGCTCGCCTCACAGTCCCCTCAGTTCTTGAAGGTCTTTAGACACAAGGTACTTTGGCAGCGTAACGACGTGGGTATTTCGCGCCGCAGAACATTGTTAGCGTTAGGGCTGTTTAAATTGGTTTACCTAAGTTAAGCGACTTGCTCTAAATAAAGCTTCCTCACTAAGATTGCTCTATTAAAACTAAAATTTGTAGTTAAATTTAGGATCCTAAAGAACTGTCATGAGTTACTGAGCTCCTTGCTTCGACTAATCCCAAAGTTGAGTCTTTTAACTCAAACCCGGGCGCTATATCGATTAATCGGCATCGTAGTCTATCCAAAGTCCGTAATTTCTTAAATTACAGTAAATAGCGTAAATTATCGCAGTTATGTTTGGTTCTTCGCATTCCCGATAAGTAGCTTCCAACTCTTTTGACTTTCGAGGAATTAGCCATCGCACCATCCACATCCCTCGCCAAAACAACGGTCGCACTCTGATGCTGGCTTGTAAAGCTCACTGTCTAGTGAGTCAACACCATCTTCATCCTTGTATGAGAACTTACCCTTATTACGTTGGTTTTGACTTTGCTTTTCTGGGTTTGACTTTACTAAGAACCCGCCACTACCCCGACGGCTTACCCGCGGGTTACCCGAGCTCTCAGTTTTATCGGAAGACTTCGCTTTAGAGTTGGTCTTGTTCGCACCTTTTCGTCCGCCTCTGCTCTGTTTTTCGCGTCTTTCTTCATATGCTGTCGGTAGTCATTTAATTCAGGACTAATAATGGTTGATTCATCTATCTGGAAAAACGATTGAACCGCTTTAATGTGTTCCGGCTTAATGTTTTGTCCTAACACATTAGATAGAGTGTCTATATTGCTAGGAAGCGATTCATTAGCCCAGCATTCTAAGCGCATTGTATAAAGTAGGCCCCTTTCTTCCAGGTCCATCGAACGGAACGAAATATCGGCTAGCATGGTTGATGCGTACTCTTGATACGCTGGTGGTTTTCGGTTCTCAGCCATTACGCACCTTCCTTTGGCTGAAATTCATCATTTTCGGCCCGATACTGAGTAATAATTGTTAAAGGAATAGGTCGAGTTGGCTTAGCCCTTAATTCCCACAATGGACACGATTTGACGCTACAGAGGAAGACTTGCTGCCGCCAAGTACCTGCAGATAACGGGTCGTGAATACAACTCTTACACATTTGGTTGATTGCTTTACGAAGGCTCATAGCATTCCCTCCGCTCGGGGCGAAAAATTGAGGAAATGTGCGTCCTGAAGAGGACTCTGATCGCAGAGATTGGCTCTAAGAGCTATTACATCTTTAACCAGCTCCTTAATCTCTAAATCAGTCTTTCCGCTAACAAGACCTCTGATGACCATATCTGTTTCATGCTCAAGCCATCCCACAGATCTTCGACCCAAGGATACAGGTGGCACGAATAGACCTTGTTGAATTCGAGAGTAAAGGGTGGAGCGGGAGAATCTTACTTTGTCGAGGACGTCTTGCCTGCGCTCTATTCTTAGATTGATGGTCTGATTAGGCATTGCTAGGAACTCCTTACTGTTATTAGGAGCTGTTAGGCTAATCAATCTATTCGAAAGCTATAAGAAGGCAAAACCGAAGAAAAAAACCTTATTTTGTCCCTTTCAATTCACGCGTGCGTGAAATTCTTTTAGAGCGTCCTCAATCCGACGCTCAGGATCTTTAGGACCTTTATATTTGGAATAACGCTCATCTAAAACACACGTCAAGATATAGGTAACGACCCTAGAAAAATTAGTATTAGGATACTTACTGATTGCGGAATTAGGCAGGTATAGTTTAAAGAATTTGGCTATTTCAATGATGAGAACATGGAATCGTTTGTCTTTATTTCTCCCGCCTTGCGGCTCACAGCTTGCTGCAAAGCTCTCCATGCTGCAGGAGAGAGACCTGGTGATTTGCTCAACATATGAGCTAGATACATGGGGTTTATTTAGGAGATCATCTTTAACTGCTTTTCTAGGGTGTTGTTTGTTTGCAATTAAGTAATGTTGATCAAAGAGCGATGGGAAAATGCCTCTTGCATATAAATACTCCATGCCTGCAACTGCCTTGTCGAAGTAAGCGTGAATCTTTTTAAGCTCCCTCTTTAATTCTCCCGGAGTCAGAGGCCTGTTATCTTTATCTGGTGATATCTGCAACTGAGTGATGATCAGGTCATCAACTAACTGAGTAAATTCACCAAAATTCTTGTCATTAATTTTCGGTAATAAGGCTCGTAACTCCTGCTTTTCTTCATCGCTCAGATTCCATTTGCTCATCAAGATTGGCACCCCCTGTTGGTCTAAGATGAAGCTAATTCATCCAAGTAATCAGCCCACTTTTGCATCATGCCTCGCCGCTGTTCGAGATGTTTGGTGCGGTTATACGCTCTACCGTTTGCATCTTTAACCGAATGGGCTAGCTGGTGTTCTATCCAATCGACTGGGAAGTTGAGGATTTCATCAAGAATGGTTCTGGCCATCGCTCTAAAGCCATGTGGTGAAATCTGCTCATTCGTATATCCGAGTGTGCGGAGCGCCGTTCGCACTCCGTTTTCTGATAAGGGTCGGCTGGAACCTCGCGCGCTAGGAAAAACAAACTTACCGCTGCCAGTGATTAACTGTAACTCTTTAAATATCTCAATTGCCTGTGTCGCAAGTGGAATGATATGCGGTTCTTTCGTTTTCATTTTCATGGCAGGTAATTCGATTCTAGCTTCATCGAAATTAACCTCTTTCCACTCAAGATGGCGAAGTTCGCCTGGACGGCAAAAGAGTAGGGGGGTAAGTCTTAGAGCTGCCATCACGACTGGAGTAGCTTGGTAGCTGTTAATTGCGGCTATTAGTGGCCCTACTTCAGCAGGTTCAGTAATAGATTTGAAGTGTGTTTTCGTCGGCTGAGCGAGCGCATCTTTTAAGTCGGCGCTGGGGTCTCGTTCGGCCCGACCGGTCACTATTGCATAACGAAATACCTGACCTAGTAGTCGCTTTGCTCTGTGCGCTGTTTCTATCGCCCCCCTAGTTTCTATTTTACGGAGTACCTTGAGTACTTCGGGTGTGTTGATATCAGCGATAGACCGATTACCAAGATACGGGACGAGGTCTTTCTTCAGCAAAGCTTGCTGCCGTTTCTCTGTACTAATTGCTTTTTTGCCGCGAGTCTTAGCCCATTCGCTCGCGACTATCTCGAAGCTGTTTTGCAGATTCGCTCAGTTTGGCCGCTTTTATGGCCTTTTTTTGAGAGCTAGGGTCTATGTCATTCGCTAGATTTTCTCTTGCCTCTTTATGCTTTTCGCGCGCTGTTTTAAGGCTTACATCTGGGAAAACACCAATAGCCAGTGTTTTCTGTTTTCCATTAAAGCGATAGTTAAACCTCCAAGCCTTGGTCCCGTTAGGCTTCACCAGCAAGTACAAGCCGCCCCCGTCACTCAGGTTATAGGGTTTAGTTTCAGGTTTGGCGTTTTAGGCTGCTTTAGCTGCAAGCTTATGCATAGTTAACACTCGCGCTTTGATGGTATCGTTTATGGTTAATCGCTAAATACCATCATTGATACCATCAATATTGTTGGATTCAGTAAGAATTCTTTGGTTGTCTTTGGAATGAGTATATACAAAAAAGCCCTGGTTAACAGGGCTTTGAGGACTTCGTTGGACTTGCGTGGACTTATATTTGGTGGAGGCGGGGGGCGTTTAATAGGCAAGTTAAGTAATTGTTTAATCTGACTAAAATTTAAGTAATTTTTCAGCTTGCCCCCAAATATGCCCCCAGCTTGTTCCTGCAAATGAGGGCAATTGCTTAGAGGGCTTCTGAGGCGCTCTGAGGAGTATGCGGGAGGCTAGAGGGGGTACTGAGAATATAGAGATAATGAGGGGGGTTTTTAGGGCTTTTGAGTGTTAAGTAGTTCTTCGGTTACGCGTATTCAATTCCAGTTGTAGCAAGTCCAATCAGATCAATACTTTCAGCATTAAGGGGGTGCTCAGCAACCTCAGTGGCAAGTTCAAGTGGTGTTAATGACCCCGAATCAATGAGATTTGCATAAGTATCAATAATGTCTTGAGGTGCTGTCTGGCCGGTAAGATTCTGATAAAAAGTACCTACCAATTCAGTTCCAGAAGGATCCGATCCAAAAACAGTGTCCAAGGCCAACTGGAGTAAGCCTTCAAAGCTGGTGCCACTATCCAATGCTTCTAATCCAATAGTGACATATTCCGTGATTTGAACTCCTTCAGCTCCGAGAAAGGCACCGAGTAATTTGGCTACTGCTCCTGCATTTCCATCGATGTCTAGCGCAAGTTTTTTATCACCAAACTCGAGTCGTTCAATCCCTTCAAGAGTATCCGTACCCGCTTCAGAATTTATTTCCCAAGCAGTTGACGTTTTGGTTACAGTTACGCTCTCGTAATCGTCGGCATACACCACTCGATCCAGCCCGTCATAACCATTGATAGTATTACCACCAATCTCCAGATTTAAAATGTCATCGCCATCTGAAGGGATTGTGATCAAGTCTGAAAGGACGCTTTCGTCAAAACGATCTCTATCTGTATAAACAACTTTGAATCGGAGATTCTTGCCAAGGATAGATTCAGTAATCGTCAGAGTCAGATTTTCAGAGATCAATTCCCCTGCATCATCCAACCACAAATAACCAAAGCTTCCTAGCCCATTAGCATCCTGAAGGGCGCTGACATCAGGTGTGATCACAGCTCCAAGTTCAAAATTGCCCCATATCTCAATTTTACCTGAAGGAGGGGTATTCAATGCTGTACCAGAAACGCTGTCGCTGATAAGGGTTTCCATAGTGCCGTAACCATCAACATAACTAACTGCTACAGCAATAAGCTTCCCAGCATCTTGTGCAGATAAGTCGTAGGTAGCTTCATTAGCGCCGATGATAGCTTGCCCTTCGGCCAGCCACTGATAAGTAAAATCTCCAAGCCCATCGTCATCTGTAATGGAGGATATGTCTACGGACAGGATGTTGTCTGGGCTCCTGAGCACCTGCGCATCGCCAACTGGGGTATCATTTACGTTAAATATAGGCGTAGTGGGGGGGCTATAAATCGTGTTAGCAAAACCCTGACCATCTGTATACATACCTACTATCCGAAGGAGGAATCCAACATCAGGGTCCCCGGGCGAATACTCGCTGGCAGTGGCACCTTGGATGTCCGTCCAGCTAGCACCATTGTCTTGTGAGCGTTGCCATTGCCAACTGATTTGGCCGAGACCATCGGCGTCTGAGACTTGTCTGGCATCCACGTAAAGGGTAGTGTCTTCACTGTGGAAGGAGGCGGCATATCGCTGACCTTGTATAAGCTCGCCTCTTTCGTTCTGGTCGTTGGATTGCCAGATCACCACAAAGCCACCGTCCGCAAGAGCTACGACCGAAGGCCAGCTTTGGGAGCCATCTGCAGAGGTGTTGGCCTTGAATTCATATACTAGCGGAATTCCGTTCGCATCGTAACGCTGACCGTAAATGTCATAACCACGGCTCCCTTGATCATAAGAGGTCCATGTCACCATGAAACCGCCATCGCGAAGAGGCGCGACCGCACTCAGAAATTGATTGGCAAACGTAGTGGTATTGACCTGAAACTCGTCACCTTGAGCCGCCCCCGCGGCGTCGTAGCGCTGGCCGAATACGTTGTTCGCTGACCCGTCCAGTCGTTCCGAATCCCAGATTACTACAAACCCCCCTTCCAAAAGGCCTGTCACAGCAGAACGGTCTGCGAATTCAGTTGAATAGGTATTGACTTGGAACTCAGCTCCCTGAGCCAGCCCTTGGCTGTCATAGCGCTGACCCACGATATTAGTATAAGAGTTAGAGAAGTCTTGTGAGGTCCAGGTCACAACGAAGCCGCCATCCGCCAGGGCCGCGATCGAAGCGAAGTCTTTTCGCGAAACAGGATTGGTACCAACTGAAAACTCATCGCCCTGAGCTACTCCCTGGGCGTCATAACGCTGGCCGTAGATGTTGTCATCCGCGCCCCAGGTCACCACAAAGCCGCCATCTGCAAGAGCAGCGACCGATGGAAACCAATTAAAACTTGTCGTTGTGGTGTTGACCTTAAACTCAGCCCCCTGAGCTACCCCCTCGGCATCGTAGCGACGACTGTACACGCTTATCTTTTGATTAGGGTCGAATGCGGCCCAAATCACAACAAACCCGCCATCCGCTAGGCCGACGACGGAGGATTGATCGTGATAGTTGGTCGTGCGTGTATTAATCTGAAACTCTTCATCCTGTGGCGCACCTAGGGCATCGTAGCGTTGGCCGAGGATATTTTTCGCTGACTCGTTTTCGCTATCGGAAGTCCAAGTTACTACGAAGCCACCGTCTGAAAGAGCTGCGACAGACGCATTTTCGTGAAAGCCGACTGTATTGGAATTAACTTGAAATTCTGAGCCGATAGTGGGTATTACCGGGAGTACCACCCTTGCTTCACCGATCGGGTCATCGTTAATAGTGCCCTTTACTGGAGCGGTCCCCGTGCTCACTGAACCATTAATGAATCCCCCTAGATCTGTAAAGAGCGCCACAGCTCGCAAGTAAGAACCGACCTCAGGATCATCGGGCGTGAAGGTCGAGGCAGTCGCCCCGTAGATGGCAGACCAAATCACTCCGTCTCGAGAAGACTGCCACTGCCACGAGAAAGTCGGAGGGTTGGGCAGGCCGTCCTCGTCTGATTCGACGGTGGCGGTAGCCGTCAGTTCCATTCCTTCCTCAGGACCCGTAGCAGGGAAGCCTGATATGGATACGCCAAAGCCCTTCGCTATCTCATTGACGTTGGTCAGCTGTACGGTGAACCTATTGACAGAGAATGAGCTGTCTGACGATGTTGCTTTCACCCAGATGGGCATTTCGGGAGCTGACTCGAAATCCAGCAATGCACCATCTCTGACAGTAACCACACCCGTGATTGAATCTATTTTGAAGGGGCCAGATAGATCTTCTGTTCCTCCTGCCTCATCAGTCACGATACTGTAACTGATGGTGTCGCCGAGATCGCTGTCGGTCGCTTGGGCGGTTATTCCTACCTCCGCATTTGTTACCGCATTCTCTGCCACCATGCCTGAGTTTTGAACGCCGATGTCCAGCGCGATGCCATAGCCAGCCTCGATGGATCCCGAAACAATCAGAACGATATCTTCCGTGGAAAGACCAGCGTCGCTGCTTATTGTGATTTCGCTGGCAGAAAGATCGCCGGTGACCGAGACAAATGCAGTAATGTCAATACCGGATTCCCAATCCGTCCATACTGTGTTGTCCGGATCTGTGCTTGTCAGGTAGGTTGCTTTGAACGCGTAGGGGCTTGTTACGCTATAAGAATATTGAATAAAGATCGTACCTTGATAGCCATCCGCGATCTGACCGGTTGTCGAGACTGCAACGGAAGCCTCTGAGCTTGGGTCATTCACGCTGGCGCTACCCAGGAGGTTGTCTTGAAGATTTACGATAGAGGAAATGCTAGACATGGCAGTTATCATTCTAATATAAGTTGCAGAAATCTAGAAAAATGCTTAAAGAAGGAGTAAAGGCCCGAAATTGTGGTGGGTCCTCCAGCGTAGCATTCACGTGAGTGTTTCGCGCCGCTAGTTCAGGCTAGCGACAGGCTGGGAAGAATTGGTTCAACGAATTCTCAGATTACGACTGCCCACATCGTGTTTTGGGAACAACGCGATCAATCTTAACACGCGCTTACCATTCGCATACTGCAAAACACCCACTCACAAAAAAGCCAACCTCGAAAACACTTGGCTTTTCTTAGTTTAAGCTAGGTTTTGATGACTAAATGTCCTGTATTAGGTGAAACTAATTGCAGGGAAACAATGAAAAGGCAGCAGCTTATTGGCATCAGATTTGGATATGGCCGATAGTGGTTCTGTATTATGGGTCCAACTTAATAATCGAACTGGCTATACTAGATATGGATGTATCCCGTCAGAACATATGGGGCCAATTAGCCTTAATTCCTAAGGGAGACTTCTGATACATTCAATAATGAATACAGGAGTCACCTATGACTGACACACCCGAAGCACTCGTCAAAGCTATCAAGCGCAAAACCCGCAAGAAACACGAGCCCGAGGAGAAAATCCGCATTGTCCTGGAAGGACTACGTGGAGAGGAGTCTATCGCTGAACTATGCCGGCGGGAAGGCATAGCAGCAAGTCAATACTACAGCTGGTCCAAGGAGTTTTTAGAGGCCGGTAAGCAACGTCTGGCAGGCGATACCAAGCGTCAAGCTAACAGCCGGGAAGTAACCGATCTCAAAAGGGAGAATGGACACCTCAAACAGATGCTTGCTGAAACGATGCTGAAGAACAACGTGCTCAAAAAAAGTGTGCTTGGCTCGGGATCGATCTGGGACGACGAATGATGCTGTCGGCCTCAGAGAAGTATGAGGTGATACGGCTGGTTGAAGAATCTGAGCTATCGGTAAGACGCACTCTTGAAGAGTTAGATGTAAACCGAAGCACGTTCTACCGCTGGTACAAAGCCTACCGGGATCATGGCTATGAGGGGCTGCTCTCCAGCAGCAAGTCTCCAAAGCAGTTCTGGAATAAGTTGCCGGAGAGCGTGAAGGAGCAGTGTCTTGAAGTTGCTCTGGAGCACCCGGAATTATCCCCTCGGGAACTAGCCTGGCATATCACCGACCAACATGAGTACTTCATCTCCGAGTCCAGTGTTTATAGGCTGTTGAAGCAATATGACCTGATCACGAGTCCTGCCTATATTCTGCTGCAGGCCAGTGACAAGTTCCACACGCCTACGAGACGCATAAACGAGCTGTGGCAGACGGACTTTACTTACTTCAAGCTCGTTGGTTGGGGTTGGTACTTTCTATCGACGGTGTTGGATGACTACTCCCGCTACATCATCAGTTGGAAGCTGACGACTACCATGAGTGCTGATGATGTTAAGCTCACACTGGATGATGCCATTGAGCAAACAGGAGTAGCTCAGGTGATGGTTAAACACCGACCTCGTCTGCTTAGTGATAATGGGCCATGCTATCTATCGAAAGAGCTCAGGGAGTATCTGGATGAGCAGAAGATAGAGCACACTAGAGGTGCGCCCTACCATCCGCAGACTCAGGGTAAGATCGAACGCTATCACCGCTCAATGAAGAATGTGGTGAAGCTGGAGAACTATTACTACCCATGGGAACTGGAGAAGGCGATAAGGCAGTTCGTGGATTACTACAATCACCAGCGGTATCACGAGTCGCTGGACAACGTGACGCCTGCAGACATGTTCTATGGCCGTTACGAGGAGATCATGGGTCGGAGACAGCTTATTAAACAGCAGACCCTGCAGCGCAGGAAGGAGGAAAACCTTATAGTTTGTTCAGCTCACTAAGCGGAAGCTATACTGCAAATGTCTCCTTTAGTTTTTGAGGCGAGTGGTCCCAAATCATCTGACGACTTACAGGATTTGTATTTGGTGGAGGCGGGGGGAGTTGAACCCCCGTCCGTCAGTTCGCGGCCTGTTGCTCTACATGCTTAGCGTCGTCTATTGAGTTAGCCCACGTCTACCCGACGGGCAGGGCGAGTAGGGCGAGTCTGGAAAAAATTTAGCGTTCAGGCCCCAGACGGCCCTCGCGCGATCCTGTTCTATATGACGATTGCAAAACACTGGTTTACAGGCATCCCGGCGGCAATCGCTAGCGGCTATATTAAGCTGCTAGAGCGTATCTATCGTCGTTGGCAACTATAAAGTTGCAGTAATTGATTAACGAGAGTTACTACCCTCTCGACATGCACCCCAGGTGTTGATACCGGCGTCGAATCCGAATCGCCCCCAGTGAGACGGCGAGTATAGCACATTACCCAGTGTCGCAGTCTGCCCGGCGGTGGCTCCGGATCCGGCCACGGGCCGGCCTGCTCAAGTACGATCAGACCCAGCATCACCGAAGTTGCCGCACGCACTCTTTTCCGTTGTCCAAGCATTTTTTTACACGGCGGGCCCGCCAAAGCTACACTGCGTATGCGTCCTGCCAGCAAGGAAACAGCTATGGTTCGTCCGCTGAATGCACCCCAAAAGCGCGTATTACGCAGTGGCATCACCAATTCGCCGAAAGCGTTTCGCTGGGCGATCCAGAACACGAGCCGGGTCAACATCGTGGCCGAAGGTGACTCCTGGTTTGCCTACCCCCGCAAGCACCTGATGTGTGGCAAACGATCGAATATGCTGGATTGGGTGGCAAAGGCGATCTATCAGAGTGGTAAGGCCAATCTGCTCCGGCTCGCCAGTAACGGCGATGAGGCCGTTGCCATGATGTCGGGGAAACAGAAACAGGACCTGGCAGAAATCTTCAAAACCTCTCAGGACGGGATACAGCTGATCCTGTTCTCCGGGGGAGGCAACGATGTAGTGGGGAAGTGGGACATGGAGCGCTTGCTGAAGCCCTACCGGCCCGGGTATCAACCCGCAGATTGCATTCACAAGCAAAGGTTCCGGCGCAAGCTGCTGCAAATCAGGCTGGCCTTTGAGGAGCTGATTGAGCTACGGGATGACTATGCGCCAAGCGCGCAAATTGTCACGCATACCTACGATTTTCTGACTCCCGGAAATCAGGCGGCGAAATTTATCGCCGGTCTGGTGAGCGTCGGGCCGTGGATTTATCCCTATCTGATGGAAAAAAACATTCCGGAATCACTGCATGCGCCAATTGTCAGATTTTTGCTGACCGAGTTACGGGTGACACTGGAACAACTTAAGAAAGGCAGCCTTCATGTGGTCAACACACAGGGGATCCTGCGCCCCGGTCACCGCAGCGACTGGAAAGATGAAATGCATCCGACCGCCAGTGGGTTTCGCCGCTTAAGCAAAGTGTATTATCAAAAACTTCGCGAGCTCGAGCCGCAACTGCCCGCTTTCAGGCCGTGAATCGCGCGCAACCGGCAGCCGCGCGGATCGGAGATGTTGATTGTTTCCGATGCCCTTCGCCTCCTTAGCCAGTGCCAGCAGAGTCGGAACGTATCAGAGGCGTCGGTTAATAGGCCTGCCGCCAGCCTTCGCAATCGCGCTCTATGTCGCGGGCAATGTCCTGAAGCAATACTTCACGCAAACGCAGTTTGCTGCTTGTATGCGCCCCGGCGTCAAGTTTGAGAGCCTCAGTGGCGCGCTGCCTCGCAACAGCCATCAACTCAGCGGGGTCAGTCAGTTCATCTATAATGCCGGCCTGCAGGGCCTCTGTCGTGGAAAAGTAGTGGGCGAAATTGACGGCCTTATTCAGCTGCTGGGGCGTCAGACGCTGACGCAGCACGCGAATGGCGAAGTGCGGCACCGTCATCCCGATGGCCACTTCGTTGGCAGCAAATTTTGAGCCGCCTTCGACGCCGATGCGATAGTCAGTAGCCACCAGCAGGAAAATACCCATGGCGACAGCGTGACCGCTACAGGCCGTGATGATGGGAAGCGGAAAGCCCAACAGGCGTTCGGCCAGGCGCGCGCCGTTGCTGAGCATGGTGTAGGTCTGTTCCTGATCTCCGGCTTTGAAAACACTCAGATCGAAACCGCCAGAAAACATCTTCTCCCGGCCCGTGAGAATCACCACGCCGCCCCGTTTTTCTGCTTCATCGAGTGCCGCGTTGATTTCTGCCAGCATTTGCACCGACATGACGTTTGCCTTCCCGTCATCGAGCGTGATTGTGGAGATACCTTCTTCAAAAGAGTAGGTCGCCAGTTGGTTGGTGGAGCTCAGATTGGTACTCATGGTATTGACCTCGGCTTATGGGTGCTCAGCGATTGTTGTGGCGCACTGCCCGCTGTTTTTCGATGTTCCATTGTCTGTCTTTCAAAGTTGCGCGTTTGTCGTGAGCCTGCTTGCCCTTGGCCAACGCAATTTGTGCTTTGACCAGATGGCTCTTCCAGTACAGTTTAGTACACACGCAGGTATACCCTTTCTGCTGCG
>Ga0255778_10001817_pt1 | contig 18930 bp, 10 predicted proteins | sample 071ome_31_FD_179976 | JGI IMG/M metagenome (GOLD analysis project Ga0255778, IMG submission 179976) | Coastal salt marsh microbial communities from the Groves Creek Marsh, Skidaway Island, Georgia - 071405CT metaG (version 2) | ecosystem: Environmental > Aquatic > Marine > Intertidal zone >...
GAAAAACCGAATGATCCGAATCTCGTCCCGCTTGGATTTCATCAAACCGCACAATAAAATGCTCGAAATCAGTAAAAGGACGGCGGGAGCCATTTTTACCGCCCCCTGAGCCATCCATTCGCCAAAAAACATGAAAAAAGCAGCCGCCAAAGCGGTCGCGAGGCTCGCTTCCCAGTTTCTTGGCTTGGCGAGCCCAAAGACCTTCCTCATCAGCAACCCGAGGTTGAACGCTGCGCATTTCAGTGTGTGAATCTTGGTGACATTTTCCAGTCGTTGGAGCCACGTTCGACGTCCTGCTCCAGTTTCACATACATGAGCAAATGTTCGCTCCACAAGTTCGCTTCGTTTTCGGCTCAGACGTTTACCTTTGTCACTTCGAACTCTTCGCCGATTTCCGCGAAATGCGTGCTCGTACGATTCCGGTTTATCCACCCACTTACGATTCTTTTGTTTCTTTTCTGGAATGTAAGTGCGGATACCCCACTGCGTGAGCCGCTCCAACAATGCGTTGCTGTGATACCCCTTGTCCATCACCGCCTCTTCTACGGTCCTTTCTGATTCAATTAACTGAAGATTGGCTTCAGCCAAAATGAGGCTTTCCGGCCCCGTGGTTGTATCGCCTTGATCTGCGTGTGTGACATGACAAGAAACAATGGCCTCGGTCTCCAAGTCCACCGAATGTTCAGCCTTATATGCAAGATGCGTGCGACCATCCTTCATCTTGGTAATGCGGCTGTCCGGATCTGTCTTGCTTTGCCATTCTTTATTGGAAACCTTTTTACCCTTCCGACCTCGGTCGATGCGTTGAATGTCTTCATCGCTTGGATTCTCAATGCCTTCCTCTTTGGCAAGTTCTCGCAGGTATTCTTTCCAATCCTCTCCCGTGCCCTTGCGAACGATACTACGCATGGCGGCGTTGGCTTCCAATGTGGTGGCGTCAACACCAAGAGTTTTACCCTTCAAAAGCTTTTTCGCCTTGAGTTGCTCGAGCACGAAAAGGAAAACCTTGTGAAAGACTTCATCGGACAGGCGTTGACGGATAATGGTCATCGATGCGTGAACAGGGGTTTTCTCAGTCAGACTGATGCCGAGAAATTCGCGCAGGCACAGGCTGTCATGACATCGCCAGGCGATACCCCGTTGACTGCTGAGCCCTTCAAAGTATCCGATAAAAATCATTCGGAAATAAACCCCAGGAGCAATGCCCGGCCTGCCGAAATCCTTATAAAACGGGGAGCACAACTCTTCGACATAGGCATCAAAACCACACTCATCAAAAACTTGATTGAGCTTGGAGTAAAAGGGGTGCGCCGGCGTCTTGGGGATCTGGTTGGAGGCAATGAACAGCTCTTGCTGTTTCGTTTTGCGTTTTCCAAGTGCCATGGAGGCTACTTTACATGATCATCAGATCAATCTCGAATCATTTGTGGCAGATTGCCACTTTTTTAACGGGCTGTTAAGAACGTTTGAATCAAGGATGGTTCTGTCACATATTCGACCGCCAAAACAGTCTTCCCTTGCTGAAGGAATTCACGGAGATAAGGAAGCCTCTCACCTTCGGGTTGATACGGATTGTTGTCATCCAATTCGCCACTGAAGAACACATCCTCAACACCGATCCCATCAATAGCGTCAAACAATTGCCCGCGCAGAGCGTCCGTCATATTTTCCTCGTCGATGATGGTTTCGCCATTTTGGATGATGATCGCAAATGACCGGTCCTTGCGATCGGAAAGATGGTTCCGCAAGTTGATCAGTAACTGAGCCATCAGAGCATCGGCATCGGGTTTTTCAGGATTCTCCTCCCGCCAGTAGTAATACGCATCGATGATGTCACAATAAATGCCGTCAAAACCTTGATCATAGATTTCATCGAGGTAGGAAAAGATGATCGCCTGCCATGCGGGATCCCAAAACCGCACCTTAAAATTCGATTCCCAATGGGGGTTTTCAGGACCCAGCCACGACGGCGGGTTGGATTCCCAGGTTGAGTTCCAGTAAGATCGGTAACTTTCCGCTTCTCCAATGGACAAGTACGCAATCGCCTTCTTACCGGATTGTTTGATCCTATTGATTTGATCGGGTGTAAACTTTCCATCTCTGGAACCATTCACCGAATAGTCCATCACAATCAATTCGAAGGACTCGTCTGCCACCACCGCATCAACATCGATTCCCTGCAATTGATAGGCCCATGAGGTAACACTCAGGCTTGAGTCAGATGATGCGGCCGAGGAGGAAAAACCAAGAACCGTCCAGCAAAGAATTCGAAAAAATCGAATGTTCATGCGGCAGCTTTCTTTTATGAAATTGCTCGATGACAACCATAGTAAAACACATTCAAAAATACCATGACTAAAAGGCTTTTTTTACTTCCAACCTAGGACACATTGAGAAAGACTCGCTCCAATCCCTATTAGAAAATACAGGAGCAAACATGAGAAAAACTAAACACTCGCCGCATCATGGTTTCACCCTCATCGAACTACTGGTGGTCATCGCCATCATTGCCATACTGGCGGGCATGCTGCTCCCCGCCTTAAGCAAAGCGAAAGCCAAGGCCAAAGGCATCAAATGCATGAACAACCTACGTCAAATGGGCATTGCCATGATTGCCTACACGGACGACAACGGACGCTACCCGGTCGGCATCAACCGCGACACGGCCAACGCCTGGATCTGGCCGGCGCTACTGAGAAATTACATCGGGATGGGTGACAACGTGGAACTGTTCAAATGCCCCAGCGCACCACCCGAAGCGCAATGGAAAGTCGAGTATGGCAGCGGGCTTCCTGCTGGTGACGGATACATGGCGGACGAAATGCGCTTGCGGCCGGGAGGTGTCAATTTCATGAGCTACGGCTACAACGTCTGGGGAGGATGGGCCGGCATGACACCCAACACCGGACTGGGCGTTTACAAAGGAGATCCCGTTTACGGAGGCGCCAAGGAGTCCTCCGTGCGCGTTCCGACGGACATGATCGCCATCGGAGACAGCAACTGGGATCTCGAGCAAAACGGCGACTCTGACTGGAGCGGATTCATCGGCATGTATGCCGAACGTCAATGGCCACTGGAAATCCACGGCACCCGCGCCAACATCCTGTTCGCCGACGGCCACGTCGAGGCCATTCCCCGCACGGAAATGATCGCCCAACTCGTGAACAGCCGTGCCGAAAAAGAACGCGTCGCCCGCCGCTGGAACCGCGACCACGAACCCCACGTCACCGCCAGCGAATAAAATGTGAAAAAGGTAGAGCGTGGCAGCTTGTCCCGCGACTGCGTGGATCTCGGCGCAACATCCTCAGGACTTTCATACCCTGCATACCAGTACCCAAAGGAACAACCTGCAGCGTGCACCATTTTCTTTTTATTGAACCGCACCACCGCAATTGCGGGATCTACGAGATTGCGCAGATGGGCGCAGATATTTTTTATTGAGTTTCAGAGATGTCTTGAAATCCCCATGCGCCAATGGTTGAGATTCGTTAGAATCGACATACCCAAAGCCCCAACCGAGGCAAACCATACCAGCCCAGCGCATCGCGCTGGGGATAAAAACGACACCAATTTCAAAGCTCTGAAGGAGCGATCCAATGACTGCTTTTTACCAGCCGAAAAATTAGCCCCATGACTATGTAGGCGCATTAATGCATTAAAGTTGCATTTCGAAGCAAAAAGATGTTGACATACTTTCGGATATTTCCGGAAGTTTCAGTGTAATATGAAACAAGCTCCTCGCAACATCAAAGCGCTCCGACAGGAATTCATCTCCCAATGGGGAGCTTTGGGTAGCGCGTGGGGAGTGAATCGGACCATGGCACAAATTCATGCACTACTCATGGTTTCACCTACCCCCCTGCACACCGAAATGATCATGGAGGAGCTTCAATCCAGTCGGGGCAATACCAATGTCAACCTGCGCGATCTGATCTGTTGGGGATTGATTTCTAAAGTAACCTACCCCGGTGATCGAAGGGAGTACTTCTCCGCCGAGAAGGATGTCTGGAAGATCTTTTGCATCGTGGCCCGTGAACGAAAACGCCGTGAGATAGAACCCGTCCTAAACGTGCTGGAAGATTCCATCCAGAAAGTTGACCAGCCTAAAACTGAAGAAGAAAAAGCGTTTGTTGCGCAAATCAAGCAACTCAAAGAGTTCGTGCAAACCGCCAACCAGCTCATGGAAAAAATATCCAAATCCGAAGGAAGCAAACTCATCCCAAATATGATCAAATTGCTGAAATAAAAATTTTGCCATTAACTTTCGATTTTTTCCGAAAGTTTGAACATGATATTAATTCCACCTCACACAAAAAAACACAACAATCAAAATAGAAAGAAAACCAAATGAATCTGTTACCATGGATCCACCTCATCTACTTCACCCTGGCAGTCCTGATGACCGTCTGGGTTGCCCGCACCCTGCATCAACACGGGGCCTTGTTTCTCCTGAACGCCTTTGAAGGCAATGAAGATCTGGCCGAAGCTGTCAACCATCTTTTGGTGGTGGGATTTTACCTGGTGAACCTGGGCTTCATCCTTTTGTTCCTGAAATATGGACAACGGCCCTGCGATACCACAGAAGGCATCGAATACGCGGCCACCAAACTGGGCGTCGTCATGCTGGTTCTCGGAGTCATGCATTTCATCAACCTCAACCACTTCAACAAAATCAGAAAAAACAAACCACTTATCAACAGAAACCCGACAGAATAAACGAAATAAAACGGTATCCGACGGAGCGGTCTTCCAAAGCATAAGCCCTTCAACCAAACAGTCAGGTATACCGTCATACATCAGAATTACAGATATACCCGGCATGCGGTCCGACAGGAAGATGTCTTCTGTTGAAAGCACCGATTTAAGATGATAGCATAAAAGTATGAGTACAGTAGAAGAAATTGAAAATGCCATAGAGAAGCTTCCATTACAGGAAAGATGGAGCCTGCACCATTGGCTATCTGAACAGATGGCTGATCAGTGGGACAGTCAAATTGAATCCGATATCAAGGCAGGCAAACTCGATCAACTGGCCGAGGAAGCTATTGCCGAGTATCGGGCAGGAAAGACCCGTCCTTTTCCAAAATGAGATCTAGGGCTTCCACTCGTTTCTGGCGTCTCTTTAAGCAACTCCGCCCTGAAATCCAACGGCTGGCCATTAAAAATTATCAGCTCTGGAAAGCAAGCCACTGGCATTCCTCTCTCCACTTTAAAAAAGTCCAAGGCTATTGGGTCGCTCGCATCGGCGACAACTACCGAGCGCTCGGAATCGAAACAGGCGGAACCATCACATGGTTCTGGATTGGCCCTCACGACGCCTACGAACGTTTAATAAACGGTTGATTGGTAAGGAAGGGGTTTTACCAAAATGTTTCCCCGAGGTATCCAGAGCGGTGTCGAGCCACCGCAGTCCAGAGTTGTCTTTCGTGTCGTCAATGCCTGCATTTGTTTAATCGATCATCCTGTAAATCCTGTTCATCTCGTCTAAAAACCTCTGCGTCTCCGCGTCTCTGCGTGATTAAATGAACAATATTTCAACCATTCACAGCAATCACTCGGGTTGTTTGACGTGCAGGATCACGGGTTGCGAGCATTGGCCGCCGTCTTCGGTGGTGCGGAGGTGGAATACCCGGGTGGTTTCGGGGGCCCATTTGGCGGCGGTGATGAAGAATTCGCGTTCGGTTTGGCCTTCGACAATCATCAGGCCATTGAGTCCAATATTGTCGACGTAAAGTCCGTGGGGCAAGTTGCGGCCGGCATCTTCGTTGCCGAATGGGACGCGGGCGTCGAATGCGTTGCGTTGAATTCGAACACGCGCGGATATGGTTTCTCCGGGAGCGATGGTTAATTCAAGTGGGCCATCATTTTCCTCAGATTCATCCAGCGGCAGTACTTCCACCTGAATTTTTGCAGAGGATCCTGTTTTGACGTTCCCGTTAAACTCAAGATTCTGTTCGACAGTCTTTCCGTTGATCGTTGCGATAGCCTTGAAACCAATCTCACCTTCGGGCGTTTCATTTGCCGTCCCCTTTGTTTTCAGCAGATAAACCGCGCCGAAAGCTCGATGTTGTTCGGCCTGCACCAGTATGGGCGTTGAGATGCTGAAACCTTCGGGCACGTGGGTCGCTTCGATGCGGATGGGACCTTGAAAGTTGTCATGACGTTCCACCTGAATCATGAACTCCCTGCCACTACCCGGACTGACTTCCGGTTTCCAACCTTCGACCCGTGCGGTGAATCCCGGTTTGGGCGGTCTTACAGTCAGGCGATAACGAAAATCATTTCCACCAAACCCACGGACATCACTCAGCCGGACAATGTATTCTCCTTTCCCGGGCGCTTCAAAAATGAGTTTCGAATCCTTGCCCAGCTTGCGATAGGGATCATCATCGTTTTGATAATAGATCGGGAACACCGGCAGTCCATTAGGCGCCGGATCGATTCCAGCGGGCACCGGACGAACGATGTAGCAGGGCTCCCCCAGCGCATGGGTGATCGCGGTGGTGCCAAAGTAGGTGTGTCTGTTTCCGAAACCGGGGTAAACCAGAAAACCGGAATCAGGCCCGCGCGGATATAGCCAGAGTCGATTCACTTCCCCGTTGGAATAGAGGTATTCGTTCAACTCCATTTCACGCCAGTTCTGCAAACGAAAATCACCAGATGTCGTGGAATCTTTTCCTCGAAAGGTGAACCATGAATCACGCAAGGCCTGTAATCGAACGCGTTCAACGAGGTTCCCCTGCTCGTCCAAAATCTCAATGCGTGAATCCAGAGGCGATCCCGATTGGGATGCGTCCACTTCCACCACCCAGGTTTGACCAGCATCAGCGTGAAATCGAAAGTTGGCCTGCTTACCGGAACGATCCAAAATCCCCGTGATCTCAACTGGAGCGGTCACCTGTTGTGCCTGCGTCCATTCCTGATTGACGCCATTCGACTGGATAGCGACCTTCTCTTGTTTCAATGGTTCCCCGGCACTTCCTGCGGACGAAGGTTCCAAAGTTTTAGAAAGCACCGGGTTTTCCTGACCACTCATGGCCTTGGGCATATCTTTCCAGGCATGACTACCGTCCATGAAATGCACCAACGCCGCCTCACCCCCATTCGGTATACCAAGGGCCTGAGCAACGTCGGATTCGGATTCCCATGCGTGCAGTGGGTTCAGATCGGGCAGTGACCAAACCTTGATGGAGCGGTCGGCGGATGAAGTGATCAGACGAGTTCCATCCGGCGACAAGGTCATATCCACAATGGCTCCCTCGTGAGCAAAGCGGGTATACTTCACCGGATGAAGGATAGGCGTGTCCACACCGGCCTGTTCCCACATGCGAATGCGCCGATCCGCTCCCACACCCAGGATAAATTGTCCATCAGGAGTAAACGCCACTTTGTATTGTTCGCCCTGCGGTTGGTTGAGTGTATCGATGCGAACACCATCTGCAACCCGCCAGATCTTGATCGTTTGATCGGCACTGGCGCTGGCAATCAACTTGCCGGACGGATGAAAGGTCAAGTCAAACACCGCTCCGTAGTGCCCGTCGATCTGAAGTACTTCCTCACCCGATTCCAGATTCCAGAAACGAATCACCCGATCATAACCTGCCGTCGCGAGAATCGTTCCGTCGGGTGAAAGGTCGGCGTCATACAGCAAATCGTTATGACCTTTGTCAAACCGCCGAATCAAGTCACCGGTCCGCAGATCCCAAACACTCGCTTCGCCCCTCAACCCACTGACACCGGATGCCACAATCACGCGGTTTCCACGAAGATGGACCGCCCCGACCTTTCCTGGAATGTCATTCGTTTCCCATTGCTCAGACAGATCCGGCATGGAAGCAACAGCCATAAAACCAAAACCACCACGCACCAGCCATTTCCCATCACCAGAAAATTCGGCGGCGGTGACGATCGGCTTCACTTCCTGCGATGGTTGCACAGGGGGCAAGGAAAGCGTCTTGAGTATGGACGTATCCTGCGAACGTTCCGGTCCTGTGGCTCCCTCTTCGACCCATTTCACCAAAACATCTATCTGCGAGTGTTCCATTTGGGTTTCGCGTTTGGGAGGCATTTTGGGTTTGGCTTCACCGGTCAACACCTGGATCAAGTAGCTTTCTTCCGGACGGCCCGGAACGATCATGGTCTTTTCGCTTTCGCCACCTTGGTTGAGCGCGTGAAAGGTCTCTACGGACAACTCAGCTTCCAGATCCTGATCATTGTGACAACCGGCACAATAATCCCTGAGCAAGGGAGCGACATCGGTTCCAAAATCGACTTCTGCGTGCATAACAGGTATCGCCACCAAAGAGGCTGCAAGCAGCATGAACCAACTATTCCACTTATGCATTTTCATCCTTTCAGTGTTGAAATAAAAACTCGCGACTCGTCATCAGGGCCCAAAACAGATCTTCCGTCGCTGTCACCAGTTGATCCGGTTCCGTTTCCTTCAAGATTTCAAGATAAGATGCACGCTCTCTTTCGCTCGGATAACGACAGAGGCACCAAAGAAAGGCTTGGTCGATCAGGGTTTCCCTGGGCAGATTGGCATCCAGCAGTTGTTGAACGCGGCTACCCTTTTGTTTGAGTTTTTCATTGATGGCGTCACCATTGGATAGATGCAGCACCTGCACCAGGCTGGGTTGATTGGACCGTTCGCATTCACAGGTGATGGCACGTTCATTTCGACCAAAGGTATTCAGGAAATAGGACGCCACCGAGGCATCGAACAATTCCAGGGCACGCGTGCCTTCCGGGTATAGAGTTGTCTTTTCAAAGCTCCCATCGGTCAGTTGTAATTGATCATACACATCCGCCACATCCGTCACCGAAGCAATCGCATCCTGCAATATCTCCGCCATCAAACGGCGAGGGTAATAACGGGAGAAGTAACGGGAATCCTCTTTGTTCTCCGGCAGGACCAGACTGGATCGTTGATACGTTTCGGACTGCAGGATCAATCGCATCAACGCTTTCAAATCATAATTCCGCTCCACCAAAAACTCCGACAACGCGGAAAGCAAGGCCTCGTTGGAAGCGGGATTTGAAACACGCAGGTCATCGACCGGTTCCACCAATCCCACTCCGAACAGAGCGGCCCAAATGCGATTGGCCACCGATCGCGTGAAGTAAGGATTATCGGGCGAAGCCACCCACTCGGCCAATTGAATACGCCGGTCTTCAGGTGACTCCATGTTAAGCGGATCAGCATCCAATGGAGCGGGCGGTTGAGGTTTACCTGTGCGGGGTTGGATCAAATCACCCTGCTCCTCAACAAACAAGGTGCGCACGCCATCCCCATTCCGGGCATCCCCTCCCCAGCCCTTGGCACGCACGCGGGCGAAGAGATTGGCAAAACCGTAGTATTGATCATTGGTCCATTTCTCCAGCGGATGGTTATGACACTTGGCACAATTGATGGAGAGGCTGAGAAAGGCCTGGCTCACGTTTTCCGCCATGGTTTCCGGATCCTGGTGCAAGGCATAAAAATTCGTTTCACCGCTTTCGACGCTGTCCCCTCGGGCGGTCAACACATCCCGCACCCACACATCCCAAGGGGTGTTGTTGCGAACGTTTTCCCGAATCCATTCGTAATAGGACTTCAGTGGACCGGGACGCAAGGAACGACTGCTGACCAGAAACACATCGGACCAGCGGTAGGACCAGTAATCGACATACGCTTCACTGGACAGCAAACGATCGATCAGTTGATCGCGTTTGTTCGGATCGTTGGAAACCAGGAACTCCGTGGTTTCCTCCGGCTCGGGAAGTCGACCGATGAGATCCAGAAAAACACGCCGCGCAAACGCCGCATCCTTCGAACGGGGCGATGGCAGCAATCGCAATTGTTTCAGTTGTTCCAGATTGATTTGATCAATGAAGTTGCGCACGGGTTGTTTGGCAAATTCGGCGTCCTGAATGACGGATTCATAGGGCGAAGTCACACGGGCGATTACGACACGACTGGAGAACCAGACACTCACGGCGCCCTCTCCACTTCCGATCACTTCCACCCTGCCGGTCGTTTCATCAACCTTGGCAACCGTTTCGTTCACCGAGGTGAACTTGGCCCAATCCGTGACATCCTCCACCCGCCCATCACCGTAGTGAGCGCGGACAATCAAGTGTTGAACATCCCCTTTTCGCAGGATGCTGTGCGAAGGCAAAACTTCAACGCGCTCGAGCTCGGCCTCCTCGGCTTGCGGTGGTGTGGCGCCTTGAGCAATCCATTCGGCGAGGATCTGGTATTCCCTTGAATGCGGATCCAGGCGTTTTCCTCCCTTGTGACGAACTGCCATGGTGGGTTTGGTTAAAAACAAACTACGCTCCGGAGCAAGGAGTTCGATGCGGCGACCAAGGGCTTCACGCGTGATGTTGTAATGATCGGACTCCGGATCATACCCGCGCAAACTCAAGCGAAAACCACCTTTGCCGGCCAATGCCCCATGACAAGCGCCCTGGTTGCATCCCGCTTTCGCCATGACCGGCAGAATATGACGATTGAAACTCCAGGTTTCCTGCTGGTCCTGATCCAATACGTTCACGACCACCGATACTTCGCCCGATGCCGTCACTGCTTTGATCGTTGCAGTTCCGTTTCCACTCGCATGCACTGTTCCATTCTCATGGATGCCGGCGATCCCAAATTGAGAAGATTCCCAGGAAAGAACAGGCACTTCTCCTCGCGCAATGCCATCCAGCTCACGCACAACCATCAAGCGTTGAAATACGTCCGGTCCCTGGAGGGAGATTTGATCCGGTAGAATGCGCAAGGTTTCCCCGGCCGCCGCAGTCAGGAACGCAATGTTCCCCCACACTATAAATCCCAGCAAGAAAGCCTGATTCATAAATGAGATACGCTTCACCTGTTTCATGCGAACAACTCCTGGATAGGTTGACGTCCCACATCGACCAAGGGAAATGGACGTCCGGAAGGTCCGGGCAGGTGCCCTTCATGGTCGATCCCGAGTGAGTGAAAAATGGTGGCAACGATATCGGCAGGTTCCACGGGGCGTTCGGCAGGAAACCCACCAATGGGGTCACTGGCGCCAACAACGCGTCCCCCATGAACCCCGCCGCCCGCGAAGGAAACGGTGAAACACTGTGGCCAATGATCGCGTCCACCAGCAGGGTTCACTTTCGGTGTTCGACCGAATTCGCTCAGGCAAGTGACCATCGTATCATCCAGCAGGCCGCGCTGCGACAAGTCTTCGATCAGTGCCGAATAAGCCTGGTCGTACATCGGGGCCACAATGTCCCGCATCCCTGAAATGGAAGTAAATGGTTTCGAACCGTGAATGTCCCAGGTCGTTTCATCAAACACGGTCAGGAAGGTATTGATGGTGATGAAACGCACCCCGTTCTCCACCAGGCGGCGCGCCAGCAGGCAGCATTGTCCGAAACGATTCATGCCATACCGTTCTCTCACCTTTTGCGGTTCTTTGGCCAAATCAAAGGCGGACCGGGCCTGTTCGCTGGTCATCATGCGGTAGGCTGCCTGAAAGTTATCATCCATCAGGCGCGCGTCTTCGCTTGCTTCAAAATCGGTGAAGGTCTGCTCCACGATATCCCGCATCTTTCTGCGCCGCTCCAGACGGCGAGCCCCGATTTGATCCGGTGGCAGCAGGTCCGGCACTTTGAAATCCTGTTTGGAAGGATCAGCCATCAAGGCGAACGGATCGTGCGCCTTGCCCAGGAATCCGCCGGCCTGGCCATTGGGCAGGTTGCCCCCGCCGCGCCCCATCAATTCCGGCAACACCACAAAAGGAGGTAGATCGGTTTTGCGCCCCCGAAGGTAACTGACCACTGCGCCGGCGTGTGGGGTTTGGATGCCACCGGTGAACCGACGTCCGGTCTGCAGAATCTGCCACCCCGCGTCATGCACCGCCGCGCCACCGTGATGCACGGATCGCACCAGGGAAAACTTGTCGGCGATCTTTGCGTGCAAAGGAAGAATCTCCGAAATATCGATATCCGGCGATTTGGTTCGGATGGGTTTGAACGGTCCACGCACCTCTCGGGCGGCGTTTGGTTTCATGTCCCAGAGATCGACATGACTGGGACCGCCGAGATTGAAGATCATGATGCAGGAACGATCCTCTTTGGGTTTGGCTACCGCTCCGGCAGCTTTCGCCGCGAGCAGTTGAGGCCACGATAAACCGATCGCACCCAAAGCACCCACCTGCAAAAACTCACGCCGCCTCAAATGGCTGCCGCCACAAAGAGACGCGTGCTTATCAGCAAGGAAATCGAGCATGCGCGGATGATAGGCATCGGGATTTTGAATGACAATGCTGAACTGATGACATACACGCCATGAACACAAGGGACACCCTGGACTAAATGTGTTTTTGTCTAACCGCAGATTTCGCGAATTATCGCAGATTTTTAAGGAAACTTTTAGCGGTAAAGGCGTAATGGCATCCCATCTGTTGGGCCCATTTAAAACTCTAAGTCAATATCTTTTCAGTCATCTGCGTTAATCTGCGGTTCAAAAAAATCGTTACGGCATGGGAGGCATCCAAATCGTCGACACTATGGAACGCTCGGGGCCGTTTTTGGGATCGGTGATGTAGTAGAGGGTGACGACTTTGCCGTCTGGTCTTTGAACCGATCGGCAGTATCCGATATCGCGGTTTTCCCCATCATCCCGCAAAACCAGAACCGGGCCCCAGGTGCGTCCTTGATCCTCACTAAGACGAGCCCGGATGCTGAACGGTTCGGCGCGGTGTCCGTAGGTGAGACATAAACGCCCATCTTTCAGGCGAATGAGGCTGGGTGGATTCCCCTCACCACAGTCCTCGACCGGGTCCGGCATCGCTTTCCAGGTTTTACCCTGATCGTCCGATCGATAAGCGCCGATCCAGCGCCTGTCTTCTTCTCGGTTGCGAACAGCAACGTAATAGGAATCCTCATCCAGTTTGACCGAGGACGGCATGATCGTGAAACCGGTTGGTTCTGGACCGATGTTTCCTACGCGGATCCAGGTTTCCCCCCCGTCAACCGTACGAATACAAACACATTGCCCTTCATTTCCATCGGCCTTCGCCACGGTGGTGAAGGCAGTGCACCGTTGATTCCCTTCCACGATGTAGTCCGTTCGAAAAGCGGTGCCCGGAAAACCGAAATGCGGCAGGCGAAAAGGACCTTCCCAGTCATGTCCGCGATCATAGGAATACCAGAAACGCCCTGTCCCGGCATCGATGTTGTCTGTCCGTAAAGTCATTGCAAAGTCAGGATGCGTGAAGCGGATGCCTCCGGGGCTTTCCTTCAACGAAGGGATCGGAACATCCTTTCTTTCCACCCCATGAAGAAATCCCCCTTCCGGAATCAAATCCCCGTTTAAGCCGGGATCGGTGATCTTCCATGATTCACCACCATCCAGACTACGTGCCAGGAAATGCAGTTCGGGGGCTTCGCGGTCGATGTGATGGCGATCCGGACCCAGATCCTTGTAGAAACCTTTGGAGAAACCCACCAGAATTTCATTCCCCCAAATCCAGATTCCATGATTCGCCGGCCACCCACCGAAACGGCCCTTCTCATAATAAACCGTTTGATGTTGGACATCCTCAACAGGAACAACATCAGCCTGTGCGACCAAAGCCATTAATAAAAACGAAAGCCATTTCATGATTGATTCCAGACATACTGGTGCAACCCAACTGATTCACAAGCGAAAAGAGGAGATCCAAATTCTGCAAATGGAAGATAGGTTGTTGGCAGTAATTGGCGCCATGCGATGGCGATCACAGGTAGAGACGTGACGTCCCTGTCGCGTCACCTTGTGGTGTTCGAAATCGATTCAGTTTCCGTTTCGGGAAGCCTGCAGTTGTCATGGGCCAAAATTCTTCACCAATACGGCATTAAGCGATTTGGGGTTCGCATGCGTCAGGGTTTTCCTTTGGTTGGTATTATTGAATAAGAATGCCACAAGGGGCGGACCGAGATCCACGCAGTCGCGGGACAAGCTTGTCAGCTCTACCTGCAGTTCACCCCAGGTAGCATCCCGCGACTGCGCATGCGCGTCACTTCGGGGTTTGCCACTACAGTTGCTCTCCACTCTGGGACCACTTTCTTGAGAAAGCAGCTACGCTGTGGAAACGTTGCTTCATTCTCCTTGAATGTGCTGTCTATCCGTGTGAAATTCCATGCATTGAGAACGTTGTTTCATTGCATCCCTGGCTCTACGACCTATTGGTTTTGGAGTTTCATGAACAGGAAGACTTTTGGTTGTTTACTGGCATTGTTTTTTGGCATAGCCCAGTCGATCGCGCAGCCCGTGATCATATCCGAGTTTTTGGCTTCGAATCAGTCGGGGTTGACAGATGAAGACGGCGATTTGAGTGATTGGATCGAGCTTTACAATGTTGGTCATGAACCCGCTTCTTTGTCGGGGTGGTATTTGACCGACGATGCGGAAGACCTGAGCAAATGGACTTTTCCTGAAACAGTCCTTCCCGGTCAATCAACCCTGATCGTATTTGCTTCCGGCAAGGATCGATCGGTGGCCGGTTCCGAATTTCACACGAATTTCAGGTTAAACAGAGACGGAGATTACCTGGGATTGATAAAACCCGATGGCAAGACCGTTTCGCATGCTTATGAACCGGACTATCCACTCCAGTATTCCGATGTGTCCTATGGCATCCGCATGCAATTTGAAACGACGGCTTTTGTTCCAAACCAGGCGACGGGCAAATTACTGTTTCCAGTGGACAACAACTTGGGGATCTCATGGACCTTGCCCGACTTCGAAGACGCACAATGGCTCGATACCACGCTTGGCATCGGCTACCAGCGGGATGCATCCGAGGGCGATGCCGGTTCCCCCACCGATACGGACACGCCACCGGAAGACGCATCCTCTCGAACCGATGTGACGCAGCCCGGCGATCCGATTGAGCCCAGTTCCTTTTTGTCCCCGGCAAATGAAGGAGTGATCAATGCCATCGACAACAACAAGGACACGAAGTATCTGAACTTCGACAAGCTCAACGCCGGTTTCACCGTTAAAATGCCAAGTGGACTAGCCACCGTCACCGGACTACGTCTGACCTCCGCGAATGATGCCCCGGACCGGGATCCCAGTGAATTCGTCCTGTCAGGCTCCAACAATGGATCCGCTTTTCGCCAAATCGCGAAAGGCACGATTCCGGAATTTGCCAATCGCTTCGAAACCGTAGAGATCAACTTTGAAAACGAAACGGCCTATGCGTACTACCGGCTTTTGTTCCCCAACGTTCGCGATGCGGCGGTAGCCGTGGCGGTGCAAATTGCCGAGGTGGAACTACTGGGGATGGGCAAGGGCAATCCCCTACCCACTCCGGATGAATTGGACCTGTCACAGCTTGAGGATATTTCCGGCCCGGAAGACAGCATCACCCCGACAACGTTTAATTCACCCACCAATGAAGAGGTATGGCGGGCGATTGACAACGACTCGAGCACGAAATACCTGAACTTTGATGGACCGAATTCGGGATTCACGCTGCAGCCGGCCGTCGGACCGACGATCATCAATGGACTTCGACTCACCTCCGCCAATGATGCACCCGGCAGAGATCCGACTTCCTACCGACTTGAGGGACTTTCAGACGACAATACGTTCCAACTGATCGCCATGGGAAGTGTTCCGCCATTTGAAGATCGGTTCACCGAGGTTGAAGTGTCATTCGTCAACGACACGGCCTATGAGACTTACCGGCTTCTTTTCCCCACCTTGCAAGGTGGAAACAATCAACTCATGCAGATCGCGGAAGTCGAGTTTTTGGGGAACACTGGTTTGACCAGGCCGGATATTCGAACGTTTATTCAAACCGATTTGGAAAGCGCCATGATCGGTCAACATGCCTCGGTATATTTAAGGCTCCCGTTTACGATTGCCCCGGGAACCGATCTTCAAGGTCTTACCATGCCCCTTCGTTACAATGACGGTTTCATCGCCTACCTGAATGGCGTGGAAGTGGCGCGTGTCAATGCTCCTGCAAATCCTGGATTTGATTCAGTGGCAACCAAGGGTCTGGGCACGGAAATGGTGGTGGCAGAAGAACGGGTGGACCTTCGAGGATTTGCCCACCTGTTAAACACCGGATCGAATGTGCTGGCCATCCATGCGTTGAACGAAAGTCCATCCAGTCCCGACTTTCTGTTGGATGTTCAATTGGTCAATACCATCACCACATTAAACCTGTCACAGTCGGGTTACTTCGAACACCCATCTCCCGGAGAAACCAATCCCGAAGAACAATTCATCGGGCAATTGATGGCACCGCTCATCTCTCCCGAGAGCGGGTTCAAGGAAGGCGCCTTGGAGGTCGGCATCCAATCCGATATGGCAGACGCCCGGATATACTATTCACTGGATGGCAGCGAACCCGACGCGCAAACAGGCATCGAATACAGCAGCCCGATTCGCGTGAGCAAAACCACCGTGCTCCGCGCTGTTGCCACACTTGAAGGATGGAAAAACTCACCCGTTTCCACCCGTTCGTATCTGTTCACCGCAGACATCGCGCGACAAGAGGACATGTCTGTATTGGACGCAACGTTTCCGGATCGCTGGGGATCCCAACCCGCCGATTACGGCCTGGATCCCCGCGTGGTGAACCTGGATGGCAGGGACAGCTATGGAGGACGTTACACGCGAACGATTCAAGATGTCTTGAAATCCATCCCCACCATTTCGCTGGTGTTGGATTCCGATGATTTGTTCGGCCCCAAAGGCATCTACGCCAACCCCACCGCCCGTGGTGACGCCTGGGACAATTGGGAACGCCCCGTCTCGGCAGAGTTAATCTACCCGGATGCACGTGAAGGTTTTCAGGAGAATGCCGGATTGAAGATTCAAGGCGGCGCATTTCGGCGATTTGATCTGACAATAAAGAAATCGTTTCGCCTCGTTTTTCGTGAGGAATACGGTGCCACCAAGTTGAATTTTCCCCTGTTTGGCCCCGATGCAACCGACGCCTTTGACACCGTCGTTCTCAGAGCCAACGGTAATGATGCCTGGAAGTATGCAGGCTCTCATGCGCTCTATATCCGCGACGCCTTTGCAATGGAGACGGCCCGCGCCATGGGAATGGTCTCGTCCCACACGACATTCGTCCACCTCTACCTGAACGGAGCCTACTGGGGACTCTACAATCTGGCGGAGCGCCCCGACGCTTCGTTCTCCTCGAGTTACCATGGTGGGGACAAGGATGACTGGGATGCATTGAACCAGGATTCAGTCCCCGATGGCACCCGTGATGCATGGGATCGCATGCTCGCCGTGCTCAATGAAGGCATCGATCAAAACGCCGTCTATCAAAAGATCCAGGGTAAGAATCCCGAAGGCATCCGGGACCCGACCATCGAAAACCTGCTGGATATTGAGAACCTGATCGATTACTGCATTCTGAACTTTTACATCGGCAATCAGGATTGGCCGGGACGGAATTATTGGGTGGGACGTGATCGGGAAGGAAGCGAAGGTTTTCAATTCTATCCATGGGATTCGGAAACCGCCATGGGCCTGGGCTCAGGTCTCAATGCCAACCAAACCGGCGTCAACACCGCCGTGGCACGACCTTACGGAGCGTTGAGGGCCAATGCGGATTTCCGACGTTGGTTCGGAGATCGAGCCCGGCGCCATTTCGCTCCGGGAGGGGCTTTGTATGTCAACCCTACCAAACCCCAATGGTCCAGAGCGGAACCCGAGAACAATCGTCCTGCCACACGTTTCGCACAATTGGCGGACTTCATTGACAGCGCCATCGTCGGAGAGACTGCCCGCTGGGGAGATCAGTTGAACAGCAGTCCCTTCACACGCGACGAACACTGGCGTAGGGAAAGAGATGAACTTTTAACCAATTACTTCCCCCGACGATCCGCCATTGTCATCGAGCAACTGCGGAGAGCTGGTCTCTATCCTCAAGTCAATGCGCCGGTTTTCAACCTCCAGGAAGGAAGAGTTGAACCCGGAACCAGCCTGACGATGAGCGCCGACAATGGAACGATCTATTACACGTTGGACGGATCCGATCCTCGCACCGACATAACCGTCAGCACGGTCAAACCGTCCACTTTGGTTGACTCCGGCACTCGAAGACGCGTTTTGATCCCGAGTCCTGAGAATGGGGGGAATGCATTGGGCACCAGCTGGCAACAGGAATTGGGTTTCCCGGATGCAAGTTGGACGAGTGGCACTGGTGCTGTTGGCTACGACACCGCCAACGGTTACCAGGATCTCATCGGAATCGATGTGCGCGAAACGATGTCCGGACAAAACACCTCCGCCTTCATTCGAATCCCCTTTGAAGCCGAACCGGATGCCATCGCAGACTTGAATTTCATGATATTGAGGATGCGCTATGACGACGGATTCGCCGCCTTCCTGAACGGAGTGCAGATTGCCTCGGCCAATACTCCCGGCGACCTGCTATGGAATGCCACAGCCACCGGAGCGAACGATGATGCCGCCGCCGTTTTCTGGCAGGAATTTGAAGCAAGCGCCTACCTCAAGCACCTGCGTCCGGGCATCAATCTGCTGGCCATACATGGGCTCAATGTTTCATTGGACAGCTCCGATTTCCTGATCGATGTGGAACTAATGGTCGGAAAAAGAAACATCACCGGAAACCTTCCGACATCGAACCGATATGATTCCCCCATCCCGTTACAGGATTTGACCACCGTCAAAGCCAGCACACTGTCCGGATCCGAATGGAGTGCCCTGACCGAAGCAACCTTCATCGCAGGCGACCCCCGCTTGCAGGTCAGCGAACTCAACTATCACCCTGCAGATCCCTCCCCAGAGGAACTGGCCGCCGGTTTCGATGATGCGGATGCCTTTGAGTTCATCGAACTCTACAACCCAGGAACGGCAACCTTCCTGTTGGATGGCGTGCGGTTTATCGACGGCGTGACGTTCGACTTCACCGACTCAAGCATCAC
>Ga0255778_10001820_pt1 | contig 18920 bp, 20 predicted proteins | sample 071ome_31_FD_179976 | JGI IMG/M metagenome (GOLD analysis project Ga0255778, IMG submission 179976) | Coastal salt marsh microbial communities from the Groves Creek Marsh, Skidaway Island, Georgia - 071405CT metaG (version 2) | ecosystem: Environmental > Aquatic > Marine > Intertidal zone >...
GTCGTTTTGCAGCATGACAGTAACCACAGAGTGGGCTGGTATATATTTGAATGCTCATCTCATCCTATCCTTTTCCAACCATTTAGGCATTTTCTGTCACTCTTGCCAGTACAAGAACGGAAATATCCCCTGCCCCTGCCTGTTGAAGCGTTTTTGCAGCAGCACTTAGCGTGGCGCCCGGCATTATAGTCAATCAAGACGATGTTTCGTTCCCATATCTCCTGCATCTTGTCGGGGTTAATTTCAAAAGCATTTTCTAGAATAGCAAAACGCTCACTTCGATTAAACTGCTTTAAAGGAACCGTTTTTCGAGGGCGCCGCAGGATATCAGGCTTCAATTCAGCCCCAGAATGTTTCGCAACGTGTTTTGCCAATACTTCCGCCTAATTATATTTGCGTTGCAAAAATCGCTCCCAGTGCACTGGGATTGGGACAATTAATGACTTTTCAGTCAGGATATCAGAAGCGATTTGTGACATCCAAGCAGCAGCTGGCGCGGCAAGCTCTGGTCGATAACCGTGTTTCAACTCAAGTATCGTTTTCCGCACCAAGCCTTGGTACCGAAACACAGCCCGACCTTCGGCCCAAGGAGATGGATTATGTATATAGTCGTCGCATTCTGCCCCTGCGTTTTCCGTAACCCCAATCAACGATGCACCGCAACGAACACACGCAAAATCCGTGTAAACGGCATGTCGCGCCAACACGATCCACACAGCGCAGTTTCTGATTGCAGTTGTTCGCGACAAATAATGCACTGTGGTGGATACAACATGCGGATAGCAGTTTGAATTACAGGCGATTTCAGCATATCTGACCATTATGATAGGACAAAACCAATTGATTGACCGCAAGGCTCTTTTGCAAAACCGCGCACGTCGCGTGACGCAACAGGGAACGTTTTTGCACGACCTCGCGATCGCTGACGTTCAAGATCGGCTGATGATGGTTAACAAATCCTTTAAGGATATCGTGATCGTCACCGGGTGGGCAGATCCATGGGCCGCCTCCTTTCCTGAAGCACGGGTGATTGAGGACACGGATGTGTTGGATTTATCTGTGCAAAGTTGTGATCTGATCATCCATGCATTGGCCCTGCACTGCGCCAACGATCCAGTGGGACAGATCATTCAATGTGCACGCAGCCTTCGGCCAGATGGTTTGTTTATTGCGATCTGCTTTGGTGGGCAGACCTTGCAAGAACTTCGGAGTTCTTTGGCAACAGCAGAAAGCCAGATTACAGGCGGGCTGTCGCCACGTGTTCTGCCCATGGCTGATCTTCAAGATTTGGGGGCATTGCTTCAGCGCGCAAACCTTGCATTGCCCGTGGCGGATAGCGCAGCACAAACCGTGGCCTATTCAAATTTAAAAGCATTGATGAGGGATCTACGCGCGATGGGTGAAACAAACGCGATGACCGAGCGCTCACGACGCTTCACGCCCCGCAGCCTATTCCAGCGCGCAGAGGCAATTTACAAAGCGGAATTTGCAAACTCCGATGAAAAGCTGCTCGCAACCTTTGAACAGATTTTCCTGACTGGGTGGGCACCGGACGAAAGTCAACAAAAGCCGCTGCGCCCAGGTTCCGCAAAAATGCGGCTTGCAGATGCACTTGGTGTCGCAGAACACAATTTGAAAGATTGACCACAGGCGTGATTGCCTTATGTCTGGTTGGACTAACGGAATGACAGAAGAATGTTTGATAAAAATACGCCCCTAAGTTGCCCAGTGCACGCAGCACCAGATCATCCAAAAGTACCAGAACCAAAGGTCGGGATCCTGATTGCCAATCTGGGAACGCCCGATAATTATGATTATTGGTCCATGCGTCGATATCTGGGCGAATTTTTATCCGATAAACGCGTGATCGATTATCCCGCGTATCTTTGGCAACCACTTCTTCAATTGATTATTTTGACCTCTCGCCCATTCCGTTCAGGCGCAGCCTATAAATCAATCTGGAATGAGGAAGAGGGCGAGAGCCCTCTAATGACAATTACCAAAGCGCAGACAGCCAAGATCAAAGAGCGCGCCCATGAAATGTATGGCGATAAGGTCGTTGTGGATTTTGCCATGCGCTATGGCAATCCTTCGACCAAGTCCAAAGTGCGCGAAATGGTTGCGAAAGGGTGTTCAAAAATATTGTTCTTTCCTTTGTATCCGCACTACGCAGGCGCGACATCAGCAACGGCGAATGATCAATTTTTCCGCGCTCTGATGAATGAAAAATGGCAGCCCATCGCGCGTGTCATCGAACCATATTTTGATGACGCTGCATATATTGAGGCCTTGGCGCAATCTGTTGAAAAGGCCTATGCAGAAGCGGAAAACAAACCAGAGGTCCTCGTCTGTTCCTACCACGGCGTTCCAAAACGCTATCTGATGCAAGGCGACCCCTACCATTGTCAATGTCAAAAAACGACACGACTTCTGAAAGAACGTTTGGGATGGGCCGACACGGACATCGTGACAACATTCCAATCCAAGTTCGGGCCAGAAGAGTGGTTAAAGCCATACACTGTGGAAGAAGTGGCACGACTTGCAGAAGAAGACGGCAAAAAGCGGATTGCAGTTATTGCACCTGCGTTTTCAGCAGACTGCATTGAGACATTAGAAGAGATTAACGAAGAAATTAAAGAAAGCTTTGAGGAAGCGGGTGGAGAAGAATTCACATATATTCCATGCCTGAACGACGATGACGCACATATAGATGCGTTGACACAGATCATTAGTCGGAACCTACAAGGTTGGCTGTAAGTTCTAAATCTTGCGTTTAAAAACCCCAGTAGCCGTTGCGGCCACTGTACCCAAGTCATCGCTGACACGCGCTTCGGCAAAGAACGTTTTATATCCACCGCCTGTCACATTAGCGGTTGTGATCAGACGGTTTCCATTCGCTTTTGCCATGTAGTTCACCGACAGATTTAATGTCATCACAATATGTGGCTTATCGGGATCACCCGTATATGATCCTGCAAAACCCATCGCCGTATCTAATACGGTGGCAAGCGCTCCGCCGTGCGGAATACCCTCACGATTTAATAAATGCGGGCCAATTGGCATGATGAGTTTTGCAAACCCGTCGGACCATTCGACCAATTCATAGCCCATGTGTTTTTGAAAACCACTTAGCGGTTCGTTTAATTCAACAGGATGCATGGTCAAACCGTTTTTGCAGCGGCAAGGCCTTGGCGTGCAAATTCATCAACATATTTTCCCAATCTCAATGCCCGTTGCGGATCAGCCGCGTTTCCATCTAATGCGCGTTTTTTCACACCTTGCAGAATGCCCGCCATCCGGAAAAAACAAAAGGCCAAATAAAACCCAAAGCCATCAATGCCCGCAATCCCACGACGATCACAATATTCATCAATAAATTCTTGATCAGTGGGCAGTCCATGCTTAGCGCGATCCACTCCTGCTAAACCACGGCCGTCTTCGCCCACTGGCATGCGCCACTGCATGATAACGGCAGCAAGGTCCGCATATGGATGCCCCAACGTTGACAATTCCCAATCAAGAACGGCTAGGCAATTTGGTCCATCTTTTGAAAACAACAGATTATCGATCCGGTAATCGCCGTGAACCAAGCTTCTTTGGCCATCGTCCTCCGGCATATTCTGATCCAGCCAGATCATCAAATCATCCATATCTGAAATACGTTCAGTTTCCGTCGCCTTGTATTGTTTTGACCATCGGTCAGTTTGGCGTCGAAAGTAATTTCCAGGGGCGCCGTAATCGTCCAGACCCGTCGCAGTTAGGTCTACCGTATGAATTTCCGTCAGAACTCGGTTCATTTCAGAATAAATCGCTCTGCGCTGATCTACACTCACCTCAAGCAACTGCGGGTCATCAAAACTCTGCCCATCAATCATGTCCATCACATAAAATGAGGCACCGAGCACATCGTCGTCCTCGCAAAGTGCATGCATTCTAGCGACAGGGACGTTTGTTTCAGACAAAGCATTTTGCGCCCGAAACTCACGATCAACCGCATGTGCTGACTTTAACAAAACACCAGGTGGCTTTCGCCGAAGAACATAGGATCCACTGCGCGAATCTAATCGAAATGTTGGATTGGACTGTCCCCCGGCCAGTTTGACAATATCAAAAGGCCCTTGAAACCCTTGCACATGTTCATTGAGCCAGGGTTCCAATTTTGCGGGATTAACAAGTTCATGGTCCATAATCACACATCCTAACTATAGGTTAATAGATGCTGCGTTTTCGCAGAAACAAATGGGGTTTCGTTGAACGCATTCAGAAAAAAACCACCTGTTCGACGGGAATAGATAAATGTCGACATAGAGGCATTTTTGATTTGCAGCTGAAGATCAACTTGCTTTGCGTGTGATACGCCTAGTGCGTTGGCAACAATCTTTGAAATTGCACCGCCCGAGCTCACCACCAAAATTGTGTCACCCTCAAGTTCGAAAATCGTCTGCTGCGCGCGCTTCAGGCGTGTCTCAAACGCGGCCCAAGATTCTGGTGGGTTCGAAATTTCATCGTTCTGCCACAATGCGAGAGTTTCACGAAGCAACCGAAAATGTGTTTTGCGATCCGTATGTAGCCCCGCGGGCGCTTTGCCGTCGGCAAAACGTGCGTCCAATAGACCAGTAAAATCGTACTCGTTTAAATCTGGTGTTACGAATTGATCGGTAACCTGCGTTCGCATGCCCTGTGATACACCCCTCAGGGTTTCCGCGTGGCGCACCATATCACCGCGGACCCAGTGATCTATTGTAATCCTTTGTTCGAAGAGCGCTTTGCCCAGCGCAACGGATTGTTCATGCCCAACCGCGGACAGTTTATCGTAATTCGCCTGGCCAAATTGCGCCTGACCGTGTCGAACAAGTATGATCTTGGGCACTCTTATTCTCCCACGTAGTCGCGGCCGATCCATTTTGCGATCAATGCGGGCTTATCTTCGTTTTCAATTTCGACTTTAACCTCCCATACGTTTGTCACTTCACCCGGCCGCGATTCACGTAACTCTTGCAGAGTGAAGTGGCCGCGGATGCGCGCGCCAGCTTTGACAGGCGCAAGGAATCTGATCTTATCAAACCCATAGTTTACGCCCATTTTTGATCCAATCATGTCTGGTACAACATCGTAAAACATGGCGGACAACATAGACAAAGTCAGAAAACCATGCGCGATTGTCGTTCCAAATGGTGTGTCTTTGGCGCGTTCCGTGTCGATATGAATGAATTGAAAATCTTCTGTGTTTTTTGCGAACTCATCAATGCGTGCTTGGTCAATCAAATACCAGTCACTCGCGCCAAAACATGTTCCAACCCGCCCGTGATATTCAGCGATAGTCATCTGTTTCGTCATTCATTTTCTCCAAAGATACTTGGTCCCGTCATGACGTTGATACCACCAGATACTGGAATAATCGCACCCGTAATATAAGAGCCGCCTGCACCACATAGGAACTGCATACATGCCGCAATATCTTCTGTTCGTCCAACACGACCAAGTGGCACACGCGCCCCAACACGATTTGCTCCGCTATCTTCTCCGATCGCAAATTTGGTCATGCCAGACTGAAATGGACCAGGTGCCAGCGCATTGACGGTGATATGTTGATCCGCAAGCTCTTTTGCCAGAATACGCGTCATTTGATGCACCGCAGCCTTTGATGCCGCGTATGAATAGGCACCATCTCCCATCGGAATTTCACCCATCACTGAACCGACATTCACAACACGTGCAGGACCATCAGGCGTAGTCGATTCTGCCAATTTGTTGGTTAATCGCTGTGTCAAATGAAACATCCCCGCAACATTTAGGTCAAAGACTTTTGCCCAAGCACTATATGGAAAAGTTCCCAGTGGCGCGCCCCACGTGCGACCTGCATTATTCATTAAAATATGCAGCTTGTCCGTTTGATTATCCAAGTCATTGATTAATTGTTCGATGCCGTCTTCTGTTGCGACATCCCCCTGCATGGCATGCACACTGCCTGCAAAACCCATGCTATTGATTGCATCAGCAGTCGCACGACAGGCATCGATTTTCCGCGAGGCGATGAAAACCTGCGCACCTGCTGCGGCAAGTGCTGTTGTTGCCATCCTCCCAATGCCAGTGGCCCCACCAGTGACAAGAGCCGTTTTCCCGTTCAGTTCAAAAAGCGCAGTTGGAGTCATGTCCGATCCTTTCGTTAACAAACTATGAAAAAACAATCCAACATGGTCCAGTAGGTTGTTTATCGCCGTAACGTCATCTTCCTGTTCGGCAAGAGTTGCGAAGGACGCGAAACCCACGTATGTCAGTAAAAACTAAGCAAAAAGGTTTAGAATATTGGCAAACCACGTCTACCAAGGTGACTTACCCGATAATTTAGATTTAGGATCCATCGTGGCAATCGATTGTGAAACAATGGGCCTAAAACCATATCGTGATCGTTTATGTGTTGTCCAATTGTCAGGTGGGGATGGAAACGCACATTTAGTCCAGATCGCCCAGGGACAGACATGTGCACCAAACCTGTGCAAATTGTTGGAAAATCCTGAGGTTCTAAAGCTGTTCCACTTTGGCCGATTTGATATTGCCGCGATGCATCATGCATTCGGCGCTTTGGCCGCACCTGTTTACTGCACAAAAATTGCAAGCAAATTGGTGCGCACATATACCGACAGACATGGTTTGAAAAACCTACTTCAGGAACTCTTAGACGTCGACATATCCAAACAGCAACAATCCAGCGATTGGGGTGCAGATAAGCTTTCAGATGCACAGGTGTCCTATGCGGCCTCAGACGTTCTTTATCTGCATCGTTTACGCGATGTACTGAATGAACGGTTGGAAAGGGAAGAACGTGCAAAAATTGCGCAGGCCTGTTTCGATTTTCTGCCACAACGTGCCTTGCTTGATCTAAAAGGATGGCCCGACGAAGATATCTTCTCTCACTGATGCAAAATGGCAGGGCGCAAGTTGACATATTCACAGACCATATTTGCTGTGAAAATCATTTTGCCCGCGGTTGCAATATTGTTAATCATCGGTGTCTTTGCCTTATCACGTGGGCAAACCGATCAAACCAACTTGCCCTTCTCTGTTCGTGAAATTAGCGAACGGTTAAGAGAACAAGCTGTTGCCAATCCGCTTTACATCGGCTCAACACAAAACGGCACTGAAATCAGGGTATCTGCCGAACGGCTGGTACCTGCAAAGGGCGATCAAAAGGTAACTACGTTCACGACTGTGCGTGCAGAATTTATCGATGATCAAATTTCCATAAGCATCATCACGGCAAACCAAGCACGGTTGGACACCGCAGCAGACACCGTTGAATTCATCGGAGATGTTGTGATGACCGACGATGAAACGCGACAAGTGAATGCAGGCAAACTGCTCACAAATCGCGATATGACCAATTCTGTTTTTGATGGAAGTGTGCAGTTAATGGACCGAAATAATTCAATCACCGCAGAGAAATTGGAGATACTTCGCCAAACTTCCACCTCGCCCCGTAGATTTGTTTTTACTGACAACGTGAAACTGATATACAATCCAGAGCAATAACGAATTGGACAATTGATGACATTTCTTCGCACAATATTGGTTCTTATTTTTACGACCACATACGTTGTTGCCCAAGATACTGCGGAACAATTCGGATCATTGGCTGAAGATAGTAGTCAACCGATTGAGGCGCATGCTGACAAAATGGAAATCGACGAAGTAACGGGTCATATCCAGATGTCTGGAGCTGTCGAAATTATTCAAGGGCTTACAAAATTAACCGCTGCGTTTGTTCGAATTGAATACGCTGAAGATCAGAGTGACATAGAAACAATTTATGCATCTGGCTCGGTATATTTAGAGAGTTCCGGCGACGTCGCAAAAGGTGACGAAGCCACATATCAATTGTCCGAAAACGTGATCTATTTAAACGGCAATGCAATGCTTCTACAGGCGGGCAATACACTGAATGCTGAGAACATTGAATTGAACACAGACACTGGATCGGCTGTGATGACAGGCCGCGTGTCCACAACGCTAATCCCAGGGGGTAATTGACGTTGGCCGAGGCAATATTAAACAAAGTTTCATCAGACTCCGGGCTAACTATTAAAGGCCTAAGAAAAAGCTACAAAAAACGCACCGTGATCCATGATGTGTCGATGCAGTTGCATCGCGGTGAAGTTGTTGCACTTCTTGGACCAAACGGGTCGGGCAAAACAACAACGTTTTATTCGATTGCTGGATTGGTCAACCCTGATGGAGGCCAAGTCAAAGTTGACGGCATAGATGTCTCGACCCTGCCCATGTATCGGCGTGCTCGATTGGGCATTGGATATCTGCCCCAAGAAGTATCGATTTTTCGCGGACTAAGCGTTGAAGACAATATTTCAGCCATCTTAGATGTGTCAGAACCTGATCGTCATACACGTCGCGAACGATTAGAAGAATTGCTTGGTGAATTTACCATTGAACACCTACGAAGAACATCTGCCGTTGCCTTATCAGGTGGGGAACGCCGACGCGTAGAAATTGCCCGAGCCCTGGCTGCGAAGCCCAAATATCTACTGTTAGACGAACCCTTTGCCGGCGTTGATCCGATTTCAGTCAGCGACATTCGTGATTTAGTTTCGGACCTTAAGACGCGTGGTATTGGTGTTCTGATTACGGATCACAATGTGCGAGAAACTCTGGAAATCGTGGATCGTGCGTATATTCTTCATGATGGAAAAGTTCTTATGTCTGGAACGGCAAACGAAGTTATTTCAGATGCAAACGTGAAACGTGTTTATCTAGGTGATAATTTTAAAATCGTTTGATCCAAATCACAAAAATTCGATCTTAAGGTTGACACAAGGCCCCTTCGTCGCCTTCTATAAAGGGGTAGAGCAATTTTCTAGGCGAGTCTTTTTCCAAGAAAATGGATGTAAAAGTCCCCTCTTGTTCTCTGCCATTTCCTGATACGGACGTACACTACGCCCGCGATGTGGTAATGCCTTTGGGCACGTGGTTGCTTCGTGAATTATTAAAGGAGTTACAATGCGTTATCAAATTTCTGGAATGCATATCGATATCGGTCAAGCCCTACAAACTCATGTCAAAAACGAACTCGGTGATGCGGTCATCAAATACGCTGAGCGACCGACCGACGCAAATGTCGTATTTTCAAAAAGTGGACATGAATACGTGTGTGAAACAACAGTACATTTATCGACTGGCCTAACTGCGCAGGCCAAAGCGTCTAATCCAGAAATATATTCCGCTTTTGATAGTTGCTGCGAGAAAATGGAAAAACAATTGCGCCGCTACAAGCGCAGATTAAAGGACCACCACAAAGAACGCCCAAACCCAGTTGAACTATTGGAAGCTTCCTCGTATATCCTTGCTTCAGATGATGCAAACGAGGATTCGGAGCCCGATTCACTGCAACCTATAATCATCGCTGAGATGGAAACAAAAATTCCCTCTATCTCTGTTGGTGAAGCGGTCATGCAGCTTGAATTATCAGGTGCTCCGTTTTTGGTTTTTAAAAACGAGGGCAAACAAAGCGTAAATGTCGTTTATCGTCGCGATGACGGAAACGTGGGTTGGATAGAACCGTAAATCCTATCCATATTTACGCTTGGGAGTATTAAGTTTCTATGGAATTTTTGGATTTGCTAAAGCCTGAAGCGGTACGAGTAATCACCGCCGCTTCAAGCAAAAAACGCCTTTTGCAAGATATAAGCGAGGTCGCAAATATCTCTTATGGGTTTGAGCAGTCACCTACATTAGACGCGCTCGTTGAACGTGAGTCATTGGGACCAACAGGTGTTGGCAATGGCGTTGCGCTTCCTCATGCTCGCCTCTCGGACGCAAACCGCGTTTGTGGGACATTTGTGTTGCTTGAAAAACCCGTGGATTTTGGTGCAGCAGATCGCCAACCAGTGGACATCGTATTTTCGCTATTTGCGCCTGAAAACGCAGGTGTTGAACATCTAAAGGCGTTGGCTCTTGTGTCTCGAACATTACGGGATAACAGTGTCTGTTCTAAACTGCGCGCCAACACAGATGCGGGTACATTATATACGATTTTGACGGAAGCTTATCGTACTCAGGCAGCGTAATCGCCAAACCAGAAAATTTCATAATCTTTTGTGTAGATCGGATCGCCTTTGCCATGTCCTCTAATGTTTGATCGTAAACCCGGCCAAAGGCCAAATCTACGGGATCCAAAACGTTGTCGGCAAATGTTGTTTGGGAGTGCCCGTGTGTATTCGCGATGAATGATAACACAGATTTCAGCTCAGTCTCACGAATAAGAAATTCGGGCGGCACAATTTTCGCCACACTTACTACACTAGCAGAGAATACGGTTTGCGCCCTTTGGATTAACGTAATTTGACCTTGGGTGACATGACGACAAAGAACGGGTTTTCAAATCCATTTTTGCCGTACATCAACGGGACCTGCGTGTCGAAATCAAGTACCTGACCACCAGCACCAAGTACAAGCGCATGCCCTGCTGCGGTATCCCATTCCATAGTGCGCCCTAACCGCGGGTAAAAATCTGCTTCACCAGATGCAACCAAGCAGAATTTAAGCGATGAACCTGCAGCAGTCATATCTTTTATTTGGTATCTTGAAATATAATCATCCGTCGCCTGATCACGATGGGATTTTGAGGCAACAACCGTCAGGGCAGAATTATCCGCGGCACTTACTGAAAGCACGTTGGTTTCACCAATTTGCCCAACACGATGGGCCCCCAACTCTTCGACTGTCTGACCATTTTCGTCCGTATAAAACAATCGACCGATCGCAGGTGCATAAACAACGCCCAAGGTCGGAACTCCGTTTTCCACGAGAGCGATATTGACCGTGAATTCTCCACGACGTTTTATGAATTCTTTTGTCCCATCTAAGGGGTCTACAATAAAAAACGTTGTGGCTGTTACTTTATGAGTGTTGGACTGCTCTTCGGTGACAAGCGCTATTTTAGGAAAATTCTCCATTAAACCAGCTGAAATCATCTCATCGGCTGCGCGATCTGCCCTTGTAACGGGGCTATCATCGGACTTGGTATCAACTCCGAAATCATCAGAGCCATAAACCTTCATAATTTCGTTACCAGCTTTCAAAGCAAGATCACGAATTACAGAAACGATATATGCGTAGTCCAAGTTGCAACCCATTTAAATTTCTTTCTTCGCCACAGTTTATGAATAAAGGAAGTAACGCTGTGTTTTCCTCAAGGAATAGGAAACTTTCCGCCGTGACTATGCAAGAATTAGTTCAGGCAAGTAATTTTCGCAACAACCCAACAACCATCATCGGTTAGCTCTGTGCCGAAAATGTGTTGAATAGTCCTCAACAGCGTCGTCATCGAAGTGCGACGGTCGCATACAATTCCATTGATGTATATCATTTCATCGATTTTACAGATTACGTTATCCGCACCAGCGTTTCTGTCAATGTTCCACTATTGGGAGTGCACAGCGTAACGATTCGCACTATTTTCGTTGTGCGTATCGTAAGCGCTTTTTCCTATTCTTATTGCATACATCATTGCCAGTCACTGCCCGACAAATCGCCAGCCATATTCGATCGGAACACATTATTTCATATTATTAACCAGTTACGCACATCTAAGTCTCTCGGTGACGCACTACACGACGGGTACTAACAGCATCTGTTAAAGCTAACGTTCACCTTTCTTATTTACGAAAATGTACAGAACAAAATCCATGAAAAACGTCTGTATCAAGCTTGGCTAAATCGCTGTAGCTCACATAACCACCGGCAAAAATCTATCCTATAAGTCAAATTTCATCAATTAAGCTTGAAACTATTGCCCCCAAAGCTTGCAGTTGCGCAAATGCCTGCCTATATACCCGCTGTCGTGGTTGGAACGAGGAAAAACTCAGACACACGATAACGCGGCGTTAATGCCATAATGGGTTTGCGTTGCATGATATCGCCTAATTAAGAAAGGGATCAAAATGGGAAAAGTTATTGGTATCGATCTAGGTACAACAAACAGTTGTGTTGCTATCATGGATGGCTCTCAACCACGCGTGATTGAAAACGCAGAAGGCGCACGTACAACGCCGTCAATCGTTGCATTTGCAAATGACGAACGCCTTGTTGGTCAGCCCGCAAAACGTCAGGCCGTTACAAACCCGTCAAACACAGTGTTTGGTGTGAAACGTCTGATTGGCCGCCGCGTGGATGACGCCGATTTGGCAAAAGACCTGAAGAACCTCCCCTACAATGTTATCAATGGTGGTAACGGTGATGCGTGGGTTGAGGCGCAGGACGAAAAATATTCTCCTTCACAAATTTCTGCTTTCACCTTGCAAAAGATGAAAGAAACAGCCGAAAGCTATTTGGGTGAAGAAGTCACACAGGCCGTAATCACAGTCCCGGCATATTTCAACGATGCACAGCGTCAGGCAACAAAAGATGCAGGTAAGATCGCAGGCCTTGAAGTACTGCGTATCATCAACGAACCAACAGCCGCTGCTTTGGCCTATGGTTTGGACAAAAAAGAAACAAAAACAATCGCTGTTTATGACCTCGGCGGTGGTACGTTCGATGTAACCATCTTAGAAATCGACGACGGTCTATTTGAAGTGAAATCAACGAACGGTGATACTTTCTTGGGTGGTGAAGACTTTGACATGCGGATCGTCAATTACCTTGCAGAAGAATTCAAAAAGGAAAATGGCGTTGATCTGACACAAGATAAAATGGCGCTACAGCGTTTAAAAGAAGCTGCAGAAAAGGCCAAGATCGAATTGTCATCTGCAAGCCAAACTGAGATCAACCAACCGTTCATCTCAATGGATGGTGCAACAGGCCAGCCGTTGCATTTAGTTCTAAAGCTGACACGTGCGAAGTTAGAATCATTGGTTGGTGATCTAATCAAAGCGTCAATCAAACCATGTCAGGCGGCATTAAAGGACGCGGGCCTTACAACATCAGATATTGACGAAGTCATCTTAGTCGGCGGTATGACACGTATGCCAAAGGTTATGGAAGAAGTGTCCAAGTTCTTTGGCAAGGAACCGCATAAGGGCGTAAACCCAGATGAAGTTGTTGCCATGGGCGCAGCAATTCAGGCGGGTGTTTTGCAGGGCGATGTCAAAGATGTTGTTCTACTTGACGTAACCCCATTGTCTTTGGGTATCGAAACTTTGGGCGGTGTGTTTACACGCTTGATCGACCGCAACACAACGATTCCAACGAAAAAGTCACAGGTATTCTCAACAGCCGAAGATAACCAAAACGCTGTAACAATTCGCGTATTCCAGGGCGAACGCGAAATGGCCGCCGACAACAAAATCTTAGGCCAATTCAACCTAGAAGACATCCCACCAGCACCGCGTGGTATGCCACAGATCGAAGTGACCTTTGACATCGACGCGAACGGCATCGTGTCTGTTTCTGCGAAAGACAAAGGAACCGGCAAAGAGCAAAACATCACAATCCAGGCCTCCGGCGGATTGTCAGATGATGACATCGATCGCATGGTTCGCGAGGCCGAAGAAAACGCAGATGCGGATAAGGCACGCCGTGAATTGATCGAAGCCAAGAACCAAGCGGAAAGCTTGATCCACGCAACTGAAAAATCAATCGAAGAGCATGGTGATAAGGTTGATCCATCCACCATCGAAGCGATCGAATTGGCGGTTGCCGCTTTGAAAGACGAGCTTGAGAATGAAAATGCCGATAAAATTAAATCTGGCATTCAAAACGTCACCGAAGCGTCCATGCGCCTAGGTGAAGCGATCTATAAGGCAAGCCAAGAAGGCGATGATCAAGGTCCGATGGATATGGGCCAAGAGGACGGCGGGGATGATGACATCCTTGATGCCGACTTTGAGGACCTAGGCGACGACAAACGCTAAGTCATTGATCGAACGACGCGCCGGCCAGATACCATCGGGTCGGCGCAAGTATTCTGAAGGAGGCGCAATCGGTGTCTAAAAAAGATTACTACGATGTGCTGGGGATCGCGCGGGGCGCGTCAGCAGATGAGATCAAGAAAGCCTTTCGCACAAAAGCCAAAGAACTTCATCCTGACCGCAATTCTGACAATCCAAACGCAGAAGCGCAATTCAAAGAAGCCAATGAAGCCTACGATGTTCTAAAAGACGCGGACAAAAAGGCGGCCTACGATCGTTATGGTCATGCTGCATTCGAAGGCGGAATGGGTGGTGGTGGACAACGCCCTGGCCAAGGCGATTTTTCCAGCGCGTTTTCGGATGTTTTTGACGATTTATTTGGCGACTTTATGGGTGGCGGACGCGGCGGTGGCCGCAACCGCGCGACACGTGGTGCGGACTTACGGTATAATCTGCGCATCACGTTGGAAGAAGCATATAACGGTCTGCAAAAAACGATCAATGTTCCAACATCTGTCGCTTGTGACGAATGTAATGGCAGTGGTGCCGAAGGTGGTTCAGAACCTGCAACCTGTCCAACATGTGCAGGGATGGGTAAAGTTCGCGCAACCCAAGGGTTCTTTACGGTTGAACGTACCTGCCCAACATGTTCGGGTGCCGGTCAGATCATTAAAAACCCATGCAAATCCTGCCACGGTCAGGGCCGCAAAGAGAAGGATCGCGCGCTGAGTGTAAACATCCCTGCAGGTGTCGAAACGGGCACACGCATTCGCCTATCTGGCGAAGGCGAAGCAGGATTGCGTGGCGGTAGTACGGGTGATCTCTATATCTTTATCGAAGTGGACGAACATGAAATCTTTCAGCGCGATAGCATAAATCTCTATTGCCGTGTCCCTGTTTCAATGGTGACAGCCGCCCTAGGAGGCGACATCGAAGTTCCGTCAATCGACGGCGGCCGTAGCCGCGTGAAGGTGCCGATGGGCAGCCAATCTGGTCGCCAGATGCGCCTGCGCGGCAAAGGTATGCCAGCGGTTCGCTCTAGTCAGACTGGCGATATGTTCATTGAATTGTCAGTCGAAACACCAGTCAATTTGACCAACAAACAAAAAGAACTGTTGCGAGAGTTCGAGGAGCTTTCCGAAGAAAATAGTCCCGAAAGCTCAAACTTTTTCTCGTCTGTGAAATCCTTTTGGGACTCCATGAAGGGCTAATTTGTCAAAAAGACCATAATGCCGGCCCAATTGGGCCGGTTTTTGTATCTAACATGATTATTCTTTTTTGCGTATCTAAAAGCAAGCTTATGTGAATTAGTATATATTCGGATAAGTATGTATCTATCGGATTATAGAGGGCACAATATTTGTTGCCCTGAACTCAGCTTCTTTTAACTCTAACAAACGCTCTGCTGCCAAACGCGCACGGCGTTCTTCGGCAAGTTTTGTGGCAATATTCATAGATCACTCCGGCGGACAAAGACCCAATGGCATCTTTGTCCAACCAAAGTGAAAAATTCTTTAAACCGTCTCGATTGCGATCGCGATTCCCTGACCGCCACCGATGCACATTGTAATCAGTCCTTTGCCACCGCCAATGCGTTCCAGTTCATAAAGCGCCTTGATCGTGATGATACACCCCGTTGCGCCCACTGGATGGCCCAGTGCAATCGCGCCCCCATTTGGGTTCACTTTTGTGGGATCAATTCCCAACCCTTTGTTCACCGCCAATGCTTGTGCTGCAAATGCCTCGTTACTCTCGATGACATCAAAATCACTTATGGATAGACCCGTTTTCGCCATTAGATTTTCAACCGCTGGAATGGGGCCGATGCCCATTACCTCGGGGCGGACACCAGCATGTGCATACCCAAGAACACGCGCGCGTGGTTTCAATCCTGATTTTTCCGCAGCTGTTGCTGTCGCCAGAACAATCGCGGCCGCACCGTCATTGATTCCACTTGCGTTGCCTGCTGTGACAGAACCGTCTTTTTGGAAAACGGGTCGCAGTCCAGCCAACCCTTCAGCCGTTGTTGCTTTGGGATGTTCATCGCGCAGGAATGGAACCATGTCGCGTTTAACTTTGACATCGACAGGGGTAATTTGACTGTCAAAATATCCTGCCTCAATCGCCGCCGCCGCACGGTTTTGTGATTCCAATGCAAAGGCATCCTGCGCTGCACGGGAAATATCATGTTCTGCAGCCACATTTTCCGCAGTCACCCCCATGTGACCTGTTCCAAAAGGACAATTCAGCGCCCCCAGCATCATGTCCAATGTGCGTATGTCGCCCATTTTAGCACCCCAACGTTGGTCGGGCACGATGTAAGGTGATCGGCTCATATTCTCGGCACCACCTGCAAGGGCAAAATCAGCATCCCTAAGCATAAGTGCCTGAACCGCCGATACAATCGCCTGCGCGCCAGAACCACATAGGCGATTCACATTCATGGCAGGTGTGGTATCTGGAATGCCTGCTTGCATGGCCGCAACACGGCTTAGGTACATGTCTTTGGGCTCAGTATTAATCACGTGACCAAATACAACCTGTCCGATTTGCTCGCCTTCAACACCAGCGCGTTCAAGCGCGGCCTTCGCCGCAACAGTGCCCAATTCAATTGGGGGCGTTGCCGCCAATGATCCACCAAACGTGCCGATTGCGGTCCGTGCCCCATCCAAAATAACGATGTCGGTCATATTCGCTCCTTCAGTCTTATTGTGTCCACTATGCTCAACTCATCCACAATGTCAGTTGGAACGTGTCGTCATTTCTGCGCATTTTCTGCTTGTAACTGAGTACCTGTCATACAAATTAGAAGCATGACCAAATCAATGTTTATATTCGGCGCGGGGTATACCGCGGGCAATCTTTCAAAAAAACTGACGGAACAGGGATGGACCGTTTATGGAACGACGCGGCGCCAAGAACGGTTTGACGAAATTGCGCAATCAGGTGCACATCCCCTGTTGATCGACGATCCAACGGTTTCAGAGAGGCTGAGCACTTGTTCACATGTCCTGATTTCTGCGGGACCTTCAGAAAATGGGGATCCAACATTAAATGACTATCGGTCAGTATTTGTTGAAAATCGCTTTGAATGGGTTGGGTACCTGTCTACAACTGGTGTTTATGGGGGAACCGACGGTGAATGGGTTGACGAAGAAACCCCGCTACACCCAACAACGACACGCGGTCAGCAACGTAAATCGGCTGAAGAAGCCTGGTCCGAGGTACCAAACCTACCTCTGCACATCTTCAGATTAGCGGGGATTTACGGCCCAGGGCGCGGTCCGTTTTCAAAGGTAAAATCAGGCAAGGCCCAACGCATCATCAAAAAGGATCAGGTTTTCAGCCGCATCCATGTGGAAGACATTGTTCAGGTTCTATGCGCATCTATCGCCGCGGGCACTGATGGTGGCGTGTATAATGTGTGTGATAATTATCCAGCCCCGCCCCAAGATGTGATTGGATATGCTGCCGAATTGCTTGGGCTACCCATTCCACCTGCAATCGCGTTTGAGGATGCAAACCTAAGCCCGATGGGCAGAAGTTTCTATGCCGAAAATAAACGCGTTGCGAATGAACGCATTAAATTGGAATTGGAGGTCGCACTGAAATATCCCGATTACAAAGCGGGGCTTGGTGCGCTGGTCAGGTTAGAAAAAGGCCTCTAGGCCTTCTTTGCTTCGATCACATCGACACCTAATACCTGCAGCACCTTCTTCTCGATATCTGATGCGTTTAACCCTGCCATGTCATACATGGCTTTGGGGCTTGCCTGATCAATAAAGACATCAGGGAATTGCATTGTGCGCACCTTCAATCCTGTATCAAGCGAGCCTTCATCGACAAGCAATTGCAAGACATGGCTGCCAAAACCGCCCACTGCTCCTTCTTCAATTGTGATGATCACATCATGCGACGACGCAAGTCCCATGATCAGATCACGGTCCAGGGGCTTTGCGAACCGCGCATCGGCGATGGTGGGCGTTATGCCACGCGCGCGCAGGTTTTCGGATGCTTTATGAACCTCCCCCAATCGTGTACCGAATGATAGAATGGCAACACCAGAACCCTGTTGAACGATGCGCCCCCTACCGATTTCCAATCGTTCAGGCGTTTCAGGAATTTCAACACCTTCACCTTCGCCTCTTGGATAACGAAACGCTATAGGACCATCATCATATGCGGCGGCAGTGGCGACCATATGTGTTAATTCCGCCTCGTCCGCGGCCGCCATGACAACCATATTTGGCAGGTTCGCTAGATATGCCGTATCAAAGCTGCCCGCATGTGTTGCACCATCTGCACCAACCAATCCCGCACGATCGATGGCGAAACGCACAGGCAGATTCTGTAGCGCCACATCGTGCACTACCTGATCATAGCCACGCTGTAAAAACGTTGAATACATGGCACAGAATGGGCGCAATCCGCCCGCGGCCAAGCCCGCCGCGAATGTCACGCCGTGCTGTTCCGCGATCCCAACGTCAAAACAACGGCTGGGATAACGTTGCGCAAAGGTTGCAAGCCCTGTTCCATCAGGCATAGCTGCTGTCACGGCGCAGATGCGCGGATCAGCTGCCGCAGCATTTAACAATACATCCGAAAAGATCGAGGTATAACTGGGTGCATTCGAAGGTGATTTAACTTGTTTACCGGTCAATACATCAAACTTGGCAGTCGCATGGCCCTTATCCCGCGCGGCTTCTGCTGGGGCGTACCCTTTGCCTTTTTTGGTGACAATATGTACTAAAACGGGTCCATCCGCCCGGGTTTTGACAGTGCGCAGCACAGGCAAAAGTTGATTCATGTCGTGACCATCCAGCGGTCCGACATATGAAAAACCTAATGCCTCGAACAGGGTGCCACCAACGGTCATCCCCTTGATCATTTCCTTGGCTCGCTTGGCCCCTTCGCGGAAAGGTTCAGGCAAAAATCCAATGGCACCACGTGCAACATCCCGCAGATCTTGCAGAGGTGCTTCTGCATAAAGTTGCGATAGGTAAGACGACAAGGCACCAACAGGTGGCGCAATCGACATTTCGTTATCGTTCAAAATTACGA